>Ga0307513_10000246_pt1 | contig 78455 bp, 72 predicted proteins | sample 15_EM_MG_FD_202174 | JGI IMG/M metagenome (GOLD analysis project Ga0307513, IMG submission 202174) | Populus trichocarpa ectomycorrhiza microbial communities from riparian zone in the Pacific Northwest, United States - 15_EM | ecosystem: Host-associated > Plants > Roots > Unclassified | place...
ACATCGACCTGCTGCTCAAGGTGCTGCACCAGCTGCGCGATGCCGGCAACACGATTGTGGTGATCGAGCACAACCTGGACGTCATCAAGACCGCCGACTGGCTGGTCGACATGGGGCCTGAAGGGGGCGCCGGCGGCGGCACGGTGGTGGGTGTGGGCACACCGGAAGACATCGCCGCCAACCCGGCCAGCCACACCGGGCGTTACCTCGCACGCCTGCTCTAAGTTTTCTCACGCCGTGCCTGGGCGCGCGCCACGTCCGGGCCGCGCCTTTTCTTTTTCTGGAAGTCCGGTTTTGAACAGCTCCACGTTTTTCACCCAGCGCAAAGTCGTTTTCCTGCTGGCCTCGTTGTGCTGCCTGCTCTGGGGCAGCGCCTACCCGGCCATCAAGAACGGCTATGCGCTGTTCCACATCGCTGCCAACGACATTCCGTCCAAGCTGGTGTTTGCGGGCTGGCGTTTTGTGTTTGCCGGCCTGGTGCTGCTGGTGTTTGCCGTCCTCAGCAAGAAGCCGGTGTTCAATCTGGACCGCCGCACCTTCGGGCAGGTGACGCTGGTGGGCCTGACGCAGACGAGCTTGCAATATGTGTTCTTCTACATCGGCTTGGCGTATGCCACGGGCGTGAAGAGCTCCATCATGAATGCAACCGGCACCTTTTTCAGCGTGCTGCTGGCGCATTACATCTACAAGAACGACCGGCTCAGCTTCAACAAGGTGCTGGGCTGTGTGGTGGGTTTTGCCGGTGTGATGGTGGTGAATTTCAGCGAAGGCCTGTTGACGTTTGACTTCACGCTGCTGGGCGAAGGTTTTGTGGTGATCGCCGCCTTTGTGCTGTCGGCCGCCAGCATTTACGGCAAGAAGGTGTCGCAGCATGTGGACTCGGTGGTGCTGACCGGCTGGCAGCTGGCCATTGGCGGCCTGGCGCTACTGCTCATCGGTTTTGCCACCGGCGGCACGCTGTCGGGCTTCACGCTCAAATCCACCTTGCTGATGGTTTACCTGGTGGTGCTGTCCTCGGCCGCGTTTTCACTGTGGACGATTTTGCTGAAGTACAACCGCGTGAGCATGATCACGGTCTTCAACTTCATGGTGCCGATTTTCGGGACGGTGCTGTCGGCGCTGTTCCTCGACGAAAGCTTTCTGGAGTGGAAGAATGGGCTGGCCTTGCTGCTGGTCTGCTATGGGATCTGGCTGGTGACCAAGGAAGAGAAGCCGGCCGTGTGAACCACGGTGCAGGTCCGTTTTCACGCGCTGGGGTGGGTGGAATGCGGCTGCTATTAAATTGGTAGCTACCAGTGCATGTCTTTATTGGGCTGGAGCCCTAAAAGACTCAAAATCCAGCCGCCTTCAAATCTCGATTTTGCTGCCCAGCTCCACCACGGAGTTGTTGGGCAGGTTCAAAAAGTCCGCCGCGCCGCTGGCGTTGTGGTGCATCTGCGCAAACAGCTTCTCGCGCCAGGGCGCCATGCCGCTGCCGATGGTCGGGATGACGGTGTCGCGTGAGAGGAAGTAGCTGGTCGTCATGGACTCGAGCTCGCAGCCGCGGCCCTTGATTTGCTGCAGCGCCTTGGGCAAATCCAGGTCGTTCTTGAAGCCGTAGTGCACGTTGACCTGCCAGCAGTCGTGGCCCAGTGATTCGATTTCCAGGCGCTTGTTCATGCCGATCCAGGGGATCTCGTGGTTGCGCACCGTCACGAACAGGTTTTGTTCGTGCAGCACCTTGTTGTGTTTGAGGTTGTGCAGCAGTGCGTTAGGCACGCTGCCGGGCTCGGCGGTCAAAAACACGGCCGTGCCTTCGACTCGCGCCGGCGGACTGACGAAGACCGCGTCCAGAAAACTGGGAAGGTCGATCGCATCGGCGCGCAGCTTTTCATTGAGCAGGTGGCGGCCTTCCTTCCAGGTGATCATCAGCGTGAACACGGCGCCGCCAATCACCAGCGGGAACCAGCCGCCCGCAAACAGCTTCATCAGGTTGGAAGCGAAGAACGCGAAGTCAACGACAAAGAAGGCGCCGGTGGCCGCGATGCACAGGCTCAGCGGGTACTTCCAGCCGTAGCGGATCACGTAGAAGGTCAGGATGGTGGTGATCAGCATGTCGGTGCACACCGCGATGCCGTAGGCCGCTGCCAGGTTGCTCGACGAGCGGAACATCACCACCGCCAGCACGATGGTGATGAAGAGGCCCCAGTTGACGAAAGGCATGTAGATCTGGCCGGTGTCGCGCACGCTGGTGTGCTGGATATTGAGGCGCGGCAAATAGCCCATCTGGATGGCCTGCTTGGTCACGCTGAACGCGCCGGTGATCAGCGCCTGTGAAGCAATCACCGTGGCCATGGTGGCCAGGCCCACCAGCGGCAGCAGCGCCCAATCGGGCGCCATCAGGTAAAACGGGTTTTTCACGGCGGCGGGGTTGCTGATCAGCAGGGCGCCCTGGCCGAAGTAATTGAGCACCAGCGAGGGCATGACCACCGAGAACCAAGCCAGGCGGATCGGCTTTTTGCCGAAGTGGCCGAGGTCGGCGTAGAGCGCCTCGGCGCCGGTTACGCACAGCACCACGGCGCCCAGGATGATGAAGGTGGTGCCCGGGTTGTTCCACATGAACATCAGGGCGTAGTGCGGGCTGAGCGCCACCAGGATGTGGGGGTTGGTGGCGATCTGCGAAATGCCCAGCAGCGCCAACACGCCGAACCAGACCAGCGTGATGGGCCCGAAGAATTTGCCGATGCCGGTGGTGCCGTGTTTTTGCACGGCGAAGAGGGCGAACAGAATGACCAGAGTGATCGGGATCACGCCCTGCTTGAAGGCCGGCGAAACGACTTCCAGACCTTCGACCGCCGACAGCACCGAAATGGCCGGTGTGATGACGCCGTCGCCATAGAAAAGAGAAGTGCCGAAAATGCCCACCACCAGCAAGGTGCGGCGCAGCTGGGGTTTGTCTTTTACCGCCGTGGAGGCCAGCGCCAGCATGGCGATCAGGCCGCCTTCACCGTTGTTGTCGGCGCGCAGCACCAGCGCCACGTACTTGATGGAAACGATGACGGTCAGCGTCCAGAAGAAGATGGACAGGATGCCGTAGACGTTGTCGGGGGTGAAAGGAACGTGCCCGGAACCGAAAACTTCCTTGACGGCATACAGGACGCTGGTTCCGATGTCGCCGTAGACGACACCGATGGCGCTCAGGGTGAGCGCCGCGAGTGATGATTTTTTACTGGACACAAAAACTTCCCGTCTTTGCGCTTGGCCTGTTCGAGCAGGTCCAAAGCGGCGGGAATGGTTACCTTTGGGAACGCTATTTTGCGCCCGGGTGCCCGGCTTGCAAGTCGGCGGGCTTCCCTAATTCGAACAAAAGCCGGTTTTGTTGCACCGCAACAACTTGTAACAAACCGGGCTTGCAGGCGCTGGTAGGGCCAGCGCGGACAGGCGGATTTGGGGCGCTACTCTTTTAATAGCTGCTTACCCATGACCTGTCTGGGCTAGAGGCCTAAATGGCCATAAAAAAAGCCCCTTGCGGGGCTTTTTAGTCATAGACCTCGGCATCTGGATCAGTGGCTTCGAGTTCGTAACTGGCCGCCAGCATGGCCAGCCGGGCGATCACGCCATACATATAGAAGCGGTTGGGGCTGCTGGAGCCGGGCTTTTCGCCGGGCTGTGGCAGGCGGCCGCTGTCGGCAAAGGCCAGCGGCACAAAGCTGGCGCCGGGCGCGTTGAGGTTTTCGTCCACGCCGCGTTCGGCATGCACGCGGTAGAAACCGCCCACCACATAGCGATCCATCATGTAGACCACGGGCTCGGCCACCGCGTCGTTCACGCGCTCGTTGGTCAGCACACCTTCCTGGATGATCACTTCGGACAGCGCCTGGCCGTCTTTGGTGGTGCTCATCTTGTTTTTGGTCTTGCGGTTCAGCGCGTCCAGGTCTTTCACGTCGCGCACCGTCATGATGCCCATGCCGTAGGTGCCGTTGTCGGCCTTGACGACGACAAACGGCTTTTCGTTGATGCCGTATTCCTTGTACTTGCGCTTGATCTTGGTGAGCAGCGCATCGACGTTGGTGGTCAGGCATTCCATGCCGGTGTTCTTGGCGAAGTTGACCTCGCCGCACTGGGCAAACATCGGGTTGATGAGCCAAGGGTCTATGCCCAGCAGCTTGCCGAACCGCTTGGAAATCTCTTCATAAGCCTTGAAGTGGTGCGACTTGCGGCGCACCGACCAGCCGGCGTGCAGCGGCGGCAGCAGGTATTGCTCGTTGATGTCTTCCAGGATGCCCGGAATGCCGGCCGACAGGTCGTTGTTCAGCAGGATGGTGCAGGGATCGAAGTCCTTCAGGCCCAGGCGCCGGTCCGTGCGGATCAGGGGCTCAAGAAGGATGGTCTCACCCGTCGGCAGATTCAGCGTGGTCGGTTCCTTGATGTCGGGGCTCAGCGAGCCGAAGCGCACATTCAGGCCGGCCTGGTGAAAGATGCGCTTGAGCTGCAGCACGTTGGACAGGTAAAAGCTGTTGCGCGTGTGGTTCTCGGGCACAACCAGCAGGTTGCGCGCTTCCGGACAAATTTTCTCGATCGCGGCCATGGCGGCCTGCACCGCCAGCGGCAGCATCTCGGGCGTCAGGTTGTTCCAGCCGCCGGGATACAGGTTGGTGTCGACCGGGGCGAGCTTGAAGCCGGCGTTGCGGATATCGACCGAGCTGTAAAAAGGCGGTGTGTGCTCCATCCACTCCAGCCGGAACCAGCGCTCGATGGCGGGGGTGGAGTCCAGGACGCGTTGTTCGAGTTCGTTGATGGGGCCGTTCAGGGCGGTGATGAGGTGCGGAACCATTCGGCCACTTTCGATGAGAGATTTTGTTATGCGGTGTGGCTATAACAACCAGGATTTTAGAGATATTGGGATGGGATACCGGGGTTACAAGGGGTAACGCCAATGCAAGCCATCCAAAAATCCGTGGGCCGGGCTCGCGGCCTGGCATGGCCTCAGGAGCGGACTTCGCCCTGGCCCAGCACCACATATTTAAGGGATGTGAGCCCCTCAATCCCGACTGGCCCGCGCGCGTGGAACTTGTCGGTGCTGATGCCGATTTCGGCGCCCAGCCCAAACTCGAAGCCATCGGCGAAGCGGGTGCTCGCATTCACCATGACGCTGGCGGAATCCACCTCGCGCAAAAAGCGCTGGGCGTGGATGTGGTCGCGCGTCAGGATGGCGTCGGTGTGGTGGCTGGAGTATTGGTTGATGTGGGCGATCGCTTCGTCAATGCCGGCCACCACCTTGATGCTGATGATGGGCGCGAGGTATTCCTCGTACCAGTCCTGCTCGGTCGCCGCTTTGAGGTTGGCGCCTTTGACGCCAGCCAGGATGGCCTGGGCTTCGGCATCGCAGCGCATTTCAACGCCCTTGGCGGCATAGATCGCGCCGATTTTTGGCAGAAACTGCGCCGCCACGCCGCGCGCGACCAGCAAACCTTCGCTGGCATTGCAGGGGCTGTATTTTTGCGTCTTGGCGTTGTCGGCCACGTTGACCGCCATGGCGATGTCGCAAGGGTCGTCGACATACACATGGCAGTTGCCGTCCAGGTGCTTGATGACCGGTACCTTGGCATCACGGCTGATGCGCTCGATCAGGCTCTTGCCGCCGCGCGGGATGATCACGTCCACATACTGCGGCATGGCGATCAGGTGGCCCACGGCTTCGCGGTCGGTGGTGGGCACCAGTTGCACCGCATCAGCCGGCAAACCGGCGTCAACCAAAGCCTGCTGTACCAGCGCGGCCAGCGCCTTGTTCGACTCAATCGCTTCAGAGCCGCCGCGCAGGATGCAGGCGTTGCCGCTCTTGATCGCCAGCGACGCGGCTTCAATCGTCACGTTGGGGCGGCTCTCGTAAATCATGCCGAACACGCCGATGGGCACACGCATCTGCCCCACACGGATGCCGCTGGGCTGCTCTTTCATGCCGATGATGTCGCCGATCACATCGGGCATGACGGCGAGCTGCTCGCAGCCGACCGCCACGGTTTCAATGATTTTGGGGGTGAGCTTGAGGCGGTCCAGCATGGGCCCGGCCAGGCCTGAGGCCGTGGCGCGCTCGATGTCGCGCTGGTTGGCCGTTTCCAGCGCCGCCACGTTCTGGCGCAGCAGGGCGGCCAGGTTCAGCAATGCTCTGTTTTTGATAGCGGCTGATGCGCGCGCCACCTGGGCTGAAGCCACTTTTGCCTTAAACCCGAGCTGCTCCATCAACGCCGGGACATCGCTGGCGAGGTCGCTGGAAGAAGAAAGGGCTTTGTGGGAGTCAGGCGCGTTCATCGCACCATTTTAGGCCTCCCGGGGTGCGCGCAGTGCGCCGGGGGCTATGCCTGCCGCGTACGCGAGGGAGCCGCGCATTGCTCACACACCATGCCCGCCAGCCGGTGCAGCGCCTGCCAGCCGTCGGCGGGCCAATCCGGTTGCTTCAGGCCTTTGACGATGCCGTCGACCTTGTGGGCGGCGTGCAGCAGGTTGGCCAGGGTGGTGTCGCCGATTTGCGGCAGCACGCGCTCGAACAGTTTCTCTTTGATGCCCCAGACGCGGTTTTCGCGCAGCGCCATGGGCATGGGGCGCCCGGCGCTAATCGCGTCTTTCACGCGCTTCATGCTGCGGATATCTTCGGCCAGTGCCCAGTGCACCAGCACTTCGGACTCGCCTTCGGACTGCAGGCCGTCGAGCATGCGCGCCACGCGCACAGCCTGGCCGCCCAGCACGGCTTCGGAGAGTTTGAAGACGTCGTAGCGCGCCACATTGAGCACGGCGTTTTCGACTTGGTCAAAGCTGAGGACGCCGTCGCTGCAGCCTGACTGGGCGGGGTGCAGCAGCCCCAGCTTCTGGATTTCCTGGTGCGCAGCCAGCAGGTTGCCTTCGACCCGGTCGGCAAAAAACTGCAGCGTGCGCTGGCCTTCTTCACCGGCGGCCACGCGCTGGCCTTGTTGCTGCAGGCGCTGGGCGATCCACTGCGGCAGGCTGCGCCGGTCAATCGGGTCGAACTTGACGCTGACGCCGAAGCTGTCGAGTGCGCCGAACCACGCGCCCTTGGCCGTCATGCTGTCCAGCCGCGGCAGCATGACCAGGGTGAGGGTGGAGTCGTCGCCCTGCGCGCGTTCGGCAATCTGTTGCAGCGCGACGGAGCCGTCTTTGCCGGGCTTGCCGCTCGGGATGCGGATCTCGACGATCTGTTTGTCGGCAAAAAGGCTGAGCGAGCCGCCGCTGGCCAGCACCTCGCTCCAGTCGAAATGCGCGCCGGCCACGGTGTGCACCGTGCGTTCGGTGTAGCCCTGCTCGCGCGCCGCGCCGCGCAGGGCGTCGGCAAACTCCTGCACCAGCAGGGGCTCGTCGCCGTGCAGGGTGTACAGGCTTTTCAAGCCGCGCTTGAGGTGTTCCTGGAGTTGGGCGGGGGCCAGATTCATGACGGGAGTTTAGTGGTTTGCGTGAGTTTGAAGTCAAAGCTTGGTGGTCGACAGCAGCAAACTGGTCTCAGTATTGGCAATGCCTTCGAGCAGCCGAATGCGGCTCAGCACGCGGTCAAAGGCTTCCAGGCTGTCGGCTTGCAGCTCGGCCACCATGTCCCAGCGGCCGTTGGTGGTGTGCAGCGCGCTCACGGCCGGGTCGCCGCGCAGGGCGGCCAGCACCGCGTCGGTGCGGTTGCCTTCAACGGCCACCGTCATGAAGGCGCGGATGCGGTGGCCCTCGGCCTGGGGCTTGAGGCGCACGGTGTAGCCGGTGATGGTGCCGTCGGCCTCCAGCTTGGCGAGCCGGTTTTGCACCGTGCCGCGCGAGACGCGCAAGATCTTGGCGATTGAGGCCACCGAGGCCCGGGCGTCGTCCCGCAGCAAGGAAAGCAGTTGGCGGTCGGTATCGTCCATGGATTGATTTTATTGGCGAAACGCCAATAAAGGCTGTCTATTTGCTCAAATAAGTCATTAATTTGACCAACTTACTGTCTTTTCTTTGGCGCAGCGGCTACGGACAATGGAAATTAACGTAAGACTCGGGAGCCCCATCATGGTTGACTACATTGGCATTGAAAGCATTCAGAAAATCGTGCGCCAGCGCGGCGCGGCCGCCTTTATCGAAGGCCTGGCCGGCGAGATCGAGCTGGACTACCGGCGCTGGAACGACTTTGACAAGTCGGCGCGCCACGCCATCCACTCGCCCGACGGTGTGATCGAACTCATGCCCACCAGCGACGGGCACCAGTACTCGTTTAAGTACGTCAACGGCCACCCCAAAAACACCGAGCTGGGCCTGCTGACGGTCACGGCCTTCGGCGTGCTCGCCGACGTAGACACCGGCTACCCGCTGCTGCTGTCAGAGCTCACCATCACCACTGCGCTGCGCACGGCGGCCATGTCGGCGCTGGCCGCAAAGTGGATGGCCCGCCCGGACAGCCGCGTCATGGCGATCATCGGCAACGGCGCACAAAGCGAGTTCCAGGCGATCGCCTTTCACCACATGCTGGGCATACGCGAGATGCGTCTGTTTGACATTGACGCTGCCGCCAGCGATAAACTGGCCCGTAACCTGCATGCGATGGGGCTGCAGGGCCTCAGCGTGACGATTTGCCAGTCCGCGGACCAAGCCGTGCAAGGAGCCGACATCGTGACCACCATCACCGCCGACAAACGCAACGCCGTCATCCTGACACCCGGGATGATCCAGCCCGGCATGCACCTGAACGCCGTCGGCGGCGACTGCCCCGGCAAGACCGAGCTGCATGCCGACATCCTGCTGCGCCAGGACGCCCGCGTGGTGGTGGAGTTTGAACCCCAGTCGCGCATCGAAGGCGAGATTCAGCAGATGCCGGAAGACTTCAAGGTGGCTGAATTTGCCGACGTGCTCAAGGGCACGGCTAAAGGGCGCGCATCGCCCGAAGAGGTCACGATTTTTGATTCGGTCGGTTTCGCGCTCGAAGACTATTCGGCGCTGCGCTACCTGCACAAGCTTCAGCTGGCAGACGCCGCCAACCGCCGCCAGATCGACCTGGTGCCGCACCTGGACAACCCCAAAGACCTGTTCGGCCTGCTGGCCCCGGTCGCAGCGCCCGCCAAGGCGCCACGCATTTCCTCCATCCCTGAAATGGCACGTTGATGACCACTTCCGTCGACCTGATTGGCGCCCCCACCGACATCGGCGCGGGCAGCCGCGGCGCCTCCATGGGCCCTGAAGCCTTGCGCGTGGCCGGCATCCGCGAGGCGCTGCACGGGCGCGGGCTGGAAGTGGTCGACACCGGCAATCTGGCCGGCCCCACCAACCCGTGGCTGCCGCCCGACGAGGGCTACCGGCACCTGGACGAGGTGATCGCCTGGAACAAGGCGGTGCACGAGGCGATGTACCAAAGCCTGGCGGCCGGCCACCTGCCCATCCTGCTGGGCGGCGACCATTGCCTGGGCATTGGCTCGATCAGCGCGGTGGCGCGCCATTGCAGGGACACCGGCAAGACCTTGCGCGTGCTCTGGCTGGACGCCCACACCGACTTCAACACCAATGACCTCACACCCACTGGCAATGTGCACGGCATGCCGGTGGCGGTGCTCTGCGGCCACGGCCCGGCCGAGCTCACAAGCATAGGCGGCACCACGCCCGCCATGAGCCCCAAGGCGATACGGCAAATCGGCATCCGCAGCGTGGACGAGGGCGAAAAGCGCTTTGTGCGGCAAGAAGGCCTGGAGGTCTTCGACATGCGCTACATCGACGAGATGGGCATGCGCCACACCATGGAAAAAGCACTCTCAGGCATGGACGCCCACACCCATCTGCACGTGAGCTTCGACGTGGACTTCCTGGACCCGTCCATCGCACCGGGTGTGGACACCGCCATCAAGGGCGGCCCCACCTACCGCGAAGCCCAGCTGTGCATGGAGATGATTGCCGACACCGGCCTGCTCGGCTCGCTCGACGTGATGGAGCTCAACCCGGCGCTGGACGTGCGCAACGGCACGGCCGAGGTGGCGGTGGACCTGATTGAAAGCCTGTTCGGCAAGAGCACGTTGATGCGGGCCTGAACGCGGTCTTTTTCAGGATCGCTATCAAAAAAGTAGCTATAAGCCAAGACGGGGTCTGGGCTGCAGCTCTTTTTGTCAAGAATTTACTGCTGCCTTTGCGGGCTTAAAGCTCCGTCACAGCCGCCAGGCGGCGCATGATCTGCTGGACGACGTCGTTCTGCATGTCGCGGTAGAGCAGGGCCTCTTCGGCCTCTTTGGCCAGCACGGCAGATTCATTGAAGCTGATGTCGCGCTGCTGGAGGATTTCGGTTTCGGGAATCAGCTCTTTGCCGGCCAGTGTGCGCAGCTTGAATCTGAACCGCAGCCGCAGCTGGAACTCGCGTACCTGGCCCGAGGCGTTGGTGCTGAGCACGACCTTTTCCCGCTTGTCGCTCAGCACGTCAAGAACCACTTGCGCTTCGTTGATGCGGCGGACATCCGAGATCACCTCCACCTTGCGGGTCGACTGCAGTGAACGCCTGAGTTCTACACCCAGCGGTGAGCCTTCGCCCAGGCCCGAGTACAGCTTGGTGAAGGCGAAGTTGGGCGCCTTGCGCAGGGCAAAGCCGCACCCGCTGAGGCTCAGGGCGGCGGCGGTGGCCGACAGGGTGAGGAATGCGCGACGCTGCATGGCTTGCCTTCTCTTGTGTAAAGCTATTTTCAGATGACGATGTTGACCAGCCTGCCGGGCACCACGATCACCTTTTTGGCGGGCGCACCGGCGGCCTGTTTGATAAAGGCATCCGACGCCAGCGCGGCGGCCTCGATGGCGGCCTTGTCGGCGCCGGCCGGCACCGTGACGGCGCCGCGGAGTTTGCCGTTGATTTGCAGCACCAGCTCGATCTCATCCTGCTGGAGCGCCGCCGCATCGACTTCGGGCCAGGGGGCGTCGAGCAGCTCGCCGTGCTGTGCCGCGTAGCCGAGCTGCGACCACAGCGCATGCGCCAGGTGCGGCGTGGCCGGGTAGAGGCAGCGCAGCAGGATGCTGAAGCCTTCGTGCAAGGCGGCGCTCGAACCGGCAGATGCAGCACCCTTGAAGTCTTCCATCGCGTTGAGCAGCTTCATGTTGCCCGACACCACGGTGTTGTATTGCATGCGCTGGTAGTCGTAGTCGATCTGCTTGAGCACCGTGTGGATTTCCAGGCGCAATGCCTTGGTTTCCTTATCAAAAGAGGCTGTAGCCGATGTGCTGCCTTGGCCTTCAGCTCCTGAATTAATAGCATGAAGCTTGGCGCCGAAGTTCCAGACGCGGCGCAAAAAGCGATAGGAACCTTCCAGCGCCGCATCGTTCCACTCCAGTGTGGTGTCGGGCGGCGCGGTGAACATGGTGTAGAGCCGGGCGGTGTCCGCGCCGTACTTTTCGATCAGGTCTTGCGGGTCGACGCCGTTGTTCTTGGACTTGGACATCGTGGTCCAGCCCTCGTAGGGCACCGGCAGGCCGTCGGCCTTAGAGGTGGCGGAGACCACCTTGGCGTGCTCGTCGCGCACGATGTCGAGCTCGTGCGCCCAGAAGTATTGCTTGCCGGTCGTCACGCGCGAAAATGCCTCGTTAAGCACCATGCCCTGCGTGAGCAGCTTGGTGAAAGGCTCGTCGACCTTCACCAGGCCCAGGTCGCGCATCACCTTGGTCCAGAAGCGCGCATAGAGCAAATGCAGGATGGCGTGCTCGATGCCGCCGATGTACTGGTCCATCGGCATCCAGTAGTTGGCGCCGTCGGCCACCATCTTCTCGTCGTTCTTCGGGTCGCAGTAGCGCATGAAGTACCAGGACGAGTCGACAAAGGTGTCCATGGTGTCGGTTTCACGGCGGCCGGGCTTGCCGCAGACGGGGCAGACCACACCTGCGTGAAAGCCCGCGTGTTTGTGCAGCGGGTTGCCCGAGCCGTCGGGCACGCAGTCTTGCGGCAGCACCACGGGCAGGTCTTTTTCAGGCACCGGCACGGCGCCGTGCTCTTCGCAGTGGATGATGGGAATGGGTGTGCCCCAATAGCGCTGGCGGCTGACGCCCCAGTCGCGCAGGCGCCAGGTCGTTTTCTTCTCGCCCAGGCCCTTGGCGGCCAGGTCGGCGGCCACGGCGTCTACGGCGGCCTTGCAGCCCAGGCCGTCGTACTTGCCCGAATTGATGGTGACGCCTTGCTGCTTGTCGCCATACCAGTCGGCCCAGGCGTCCAGGCTGTAGGTTTGGCCCTTGACGTCGACGACCTGCTTGATGGGCAGCTGGTATTTTTTGGCGAATTCGAAATCGCGCTCGTCATGCGCGGGCACGCCCATCACGGCGCCGTCGCCATAGCTCATCAGCACGTAGTTGCCGACCCAGACCTCGACCTTGTCGCCGGTGAGCGGGTGCGTGACGAAGAGGCCCGTGGGCACGCCTTTTTTCTCTTGCGTGGCGAGCTCGGCTTCGGTCGTGCCGCCGGCCTTGCATTCTTCGATGAAGGCCGCGATCTTCGGGCTGGCGGCGGCGGCATGCAGCGCCAGCGGATGCTCGGGCGCCACGGCGCAGAAGGTCACGCCCATGATGGTGTCGGCGCGCGTGGTGAAGACGTACATCTTTCCATCGCCGATCAGCTTGCCGGAAGCGTCCTGGATGCCGTGCGTGAACGCAAAGCGCACGCCTTCGCTCTTGCCGATCCAGTTCTCCTGCATCAGCTTGACGCGCTCGGGCCAGCCCGGCAGCTTGTGGCTGACGCTGTCGAGCAGCTCATTGGCGTATTGGGTGATCTTCAGGTAGTAGCCGGGGATCTCGCGCTTTTCCACCACGGCGCCGGTGCGCCAGCCTTTGCCGTCGATCACCTGCTCATTGGCCAGCACGGTCTGGTCGACCGGGTCCCAGTTCACAACCTGCGTCTTGCGATAGGCAATGCCTTTTTCCAGCATCTTCAAAAAGAGCCACTGGTTCCACTTGTAATAGCTCGCGTCGCAAGTGGCGACTTCGCGGCTCCAGTCGATGGCCAGCCCCATCGCCTGCATCTGCTTTTTCATGTAGGCGATGTTGTCGTAGGTCCACTTCGCCGGCGGCACGCCGTTTTTCATGGCGGCGTTTTCGGCCGGCAGGCCGAAGGCGTCCCAGCCCATGGGCATCAACACGTTGTAGCCCTTCATGCGCAGGTGGCGCGTGAGCATGTCGTTGATGGTGTAGTTGCGCACGTGGCCCATGTGCAGCTTGCCGCTGGGGTAGGGCAGCATGGAGCAGGCGTAGTACTTCTTGCGGCTGGCGTCTTCCGTCACGCGATAGGCGTCGGTTGCGGTCCAGTGGGCTTGAGCATCGCGCTCAACGTCGAGGTGGTTGTATTTGTCTTGCATGAAAAACCGGGAAGGCGGAAAACCAAAAAAACGGAAAACGAAGAACGGAACACTGAAAAGGCCGGGGGCTGTGAAAGGCCGTGCGGCACGGGCCGCACAGCCTGGCCGCCGCGAATCCTCGATTTTAGGGGCTGGGCCGCGCCGGGCGGGTTACTTGCCTGGGGCGGCCACAGGCGCCCCAGGGTCGGCCACGAAGCCGATGCGATTAAGGCCGGCCTTTTGCGCGACACCCATCACCTGCACCACCTTGCCATAAGGAACGCCTTCGTCGGCCCGCAGCTGGACCTCTGTCTCGGGGCTCTGGCGGGCGGTTTCGGCCAACCGGGTTGCGAGTCCTTCCAGGGTGACGGGTTGGTCGTTCAGGAAGGCCTGGCCGGACTTATCGACCACCAGAGTCACGAATTTCGGGGTGTCGGCCGGTTTGGCGGCATCGGTTTTGGGCAGATCCAGCGCGATGGTGCTGGCCAGCAAAGGCGCGGTGATGATGAAGATCACGACCAGCACCAGCATCACGTCCACCATCGGGGTCACGTTGATGTCGCTCATGGGCTGCGGGCCCTGGGTGCGTTCCAAGCGTCCGAAAGCCATCTGGCTAGCCCTTGTGCGCTAAAAGCTCACGCAAATCACGGGCAAAGCCTTCGAGGTCGGCTTCAATACGGCCGATGTAGCGCCCAAAAACGTTGTAGGCCAGTACGGCAGGGATGGCGACCGCCAGGCCTGCGGCCGTCATGATGAGGGCTTCGCCGACGGGGCCGGAGACCTTGTCGATGGTGATTTGGCCGGCCGTGGCAATGCCGACGAGCGCGTGGTAGATGCCCCAGACGGTGCCCAGCAAGCCCACAAAAGGCGCGGTGGAGCCGACCGTGGCCAGCAGCACCTGGCCGAACTGCAGCTTGTGCAGGACGCGGTGCAGGGCGTCGCGCAGCACGCGGGTGAGCTGCTGGGATTTGTCGCCTGCCGTGGCCAGCGTGCCGCCGGCCTGGAGGTCTGTGGCGGCGATGAGCGGCAACACCAGCGCTTCGCGGTCGAAGGCGGCGACTTTTTCACGGGCCTGTTCCACCGAGGCTGATTGCCAGAAAGCGGCGGTGCTGCGCGCCACGTCGCCGCCGGCACGATGAAGCAGCCAGGCTTTCCAGAGGATCACGACCCAGCTGGCGACCGACATGGCCAGCAGCAGGATTGCCACCATCTGGCTGACGACGCCGCCCTGGGTCATCAGGCTGAAGAAGTCCATCAGGCCAAAACCCCTGAAGCTGCCATGGCCGGCGCCAGGTTCATTTTTTCAGGCCCAGTACGTCGAACATGTCAAAAAGGCCGGTGGCGTGCGCATCGAGAAACCGGGCGGCGCGCAGGCTGCCCTGCGCATAGTTGCTGCGGCTTGACGACTTGTGGCTGATCTCTATGCGCTCGCCGGTGCCCAGGAACATCACGGTGTGGTCTCCCACCACGTCGCCCCCGCGCACCGCGGCAAAGCCGATGGTCGAGGGATCACGCTCGCCCGTCACGCCTTCGCGGGCGTAGACAGCGCAGTCCTTGAGGTCGCGGCCCAGCGCTTCGGCGATCACCTCGCCCATCTTGAGCGCGGTGCCCGAGGGCGCATCCACCTTGTGGCGATGGTGAGCTTCGACGATTTCGATGTCGTAGCCGGTCGACAGGGCCTTTGCCGCCATCTCGAGCAGCTTGAACGTGACATTGACGCCCACGCTCATGTTGGGCGCTATAACGATGGCGATGTCTTTGGCGGCCGCGGCGATTTCGGCCTTCTGCGCGTCGGAAAAACCGGTGGTGCCGATGACCAGCTTGACACCCAGCTCGCGGCAAGCGGCCAGGTGGGCCAGGGTGCCTTCGGGGCGGGTGAAGTCAATCAGCACGCGGGAGTCTTTGAGGCCCTGGCGGATGTCGGCGTTGATGAGGACCCCGCTGGCGCGGCCCGTGAACGCGGCGGCATCAAGGCCGATGGAAGGGCTGGCGGCCAGATCGAGCGCGCCTGTCAGCAGGCAGTCGGGGCTGGCGCTGATGGCTTCAATCAGCATCTGGCCCATGCGGCCGCTGGCGCCTGCCACCGCGACACGGTGATGGCGGCTCGGGGTCGCCGGGATGGTGCCGGCCCCGCTCACTGTTTCGGGCTTTCGAGGGGCGGATAGGAGGCCGGCGATGAACCGGCTGTCGCGCTGGTAGGCGCAGGGGTGGCGGCGGTGTCGGACTTGGGTTTTCCGGCGGCCTTGCTCAGCTGCGCTTCAGTGGCCTCCAGCACGGGCACGTCGCCGAGCTTGCGGCGGTTGCCCAGTTTGGCGATGAACTCGGACTCGGTCGGCATCTCGTCGCCGGCAAATCGCTCGAGCTGGTCACCTTTGAAAAACACGGTGTATTTGTAAGACTGGGGCTCCACGCCTTGCCGTCTGAGGGTAAAGACATAGTCCCAGCGATCAGCATGAAACAGGCTGGCCATCAGGGGCGTGCCCAATGTGGCCTTGACCTGGTCGCGCGACATGCCGGGGCGCAGCTGCTCGACCTGCTCTTTGGAGACGAAGTTGCCCTGGATGACGTCAATCTTGTAGGGCGTGACCCAGTTCATGGGATTGACCGAGCTGTCGCTCACACTGCGCAGGCTGCTGCAGGAAGCCAGCACCGTGCAACAAGCCAGGAGCAGGAGAGCGGTCTGGGCGCTGTAACGATGATTTGCAGGCATGGCTGACATAGTAAGGGGGTGTAGCGATATGATTGTTCATTGTAGCGGCTGGGGGTACCCGGCCAGCACCTGCCCAGAAGGGCCACATTGCCGCTTTACACCAGTCTTTACACTGGTTTTACCCAGAGAGTTTTCCCATGAGCAACATTGACGAGCTGAAAAACACGGGTTTGAAGGCCACGCTGCCGCGCCTGAAGATTCTGGAAATTTTTCAGGCAGGCAAGCAGCGCCACATGACGGCCGAAGATGTGTTCCGGGTGTTGCTCGAAGAGCGTTCGGACATCGGCCTGGCCACCGTCTACCGGGTCCTGACCCAGTTCGAACAGGCGGGGCTGCTCAACCGCAGCAATTTCGAGTCGGGCAAAGCCGTCTACGAGATCAACGAAGGCCAGCACCATGATCACCTGGTGTGCCTGGATTGCGGCAAGGTCGAGGAGTTTTACGACGCCGAGATCGAAAAACGCCAGCAGTCGGTCGCCAAATCCAAAGGCTTCACCATCGCCGACCATTCGCTGTCGATCTACGCCAACTGCACCAAGGACAAATGCCCCAACCGCAACGGCACGCCGGTGCGGCATCATCACAACTGAGTTTTGAGTAAAAAAGGCCTGCAGCCGGCTATTGGTGCAGGTGACCAGCTATCAATTTGATAGTGACTTAGAGATCCACCGCGTAGAAGGCGTGAAGAAACCGTAGCGAGCGGTCCGAGGTCGCGCTGAGGATCGGAGCCGTACTCCAGTACGGTGAGGACCGGAAGTGCGAGATCGGGACGCGCAGCAGGTTTATTCGCGCCTTCGGCTAGTCGTCCTGTTCCATCGCTTTGCGATGCCGCTCCACGAATTCCTGGTAGGTATTGATGCCGCGCAGCTGCAGGATGGCGTTGCGCACCGCGGCTTCGACCAGCACGGCGATGTTGCGGCCGGCTTCCACCTGGATGATGACCTTGCGCACCGGGATGCCCAGCACGTCCTGCGTCAGCGGCTCGTACGGAATGCGTTCGTAGTCGCGCTCCAGCGTTTCGCGGCGCACCAGGTGCACGATCATTTTGAGACGCATCTTGCGGCGCACCGCCGTCTCGCCAAAAATCGCCTTGATGTCGAGCAGGCCGATGCCGCGCACTTCCAGCAGGTTTTGCAGCAGTTCCGGGCAGCGCCCCTCAATCGTGGTCTGGTTGATGCGGTACAAATCCACCGCGTCGTCGGCCACCAGGCCATGGCCGCGCGAAATCAGCTCCAGGCCCAGCTCGCTTTTGCCCAGGCCGGACTCGCCGGTGATCATCACGCCCATGCCCAGGATGTCCATGAACACGCCGTGCATCGAGGTGCGGTCGGCAAAATGCTTGGACAAATAAGCCCGCAGCACGTCAATCACGAAGGCCGCCGACTCGGGCGTGGCGAACATGGGCAACTGCGCGCGCTCACACATCGACAGCAGCGTGTCGGGCGCCACCTGGCCGTCGGCCACGATCAGCACCGGTGGCTCCAGGGTGATGATGCGGGAGATGCGGCGGGCGCAGTCCTCGGGGCTGGCGTTGGTCAGGTAGGCGACTTCGCGCTCACCCAGAATCTGGACGCGGTAGGGGTGGATGTAATTGAGGTAACCCACCAGATCGGCGCCGGAGCGGGCGGCCCGCACGGCCACCTCGTCAAAACGCCGCTCGGAGGCGCCCAGGCCGGCAACCCATTCCCATTTCAGGGCGGCGCGGTGGTCTTCAAATAAAACGTCAGCGCTGACAACGGTGGGCTTCATGCCGGCCTGTGATTTGGGACAGGCCCGTATTAAGAGCTGACTTCGTGGACGGAGTGCCAGGAAGCGATCAGGTGGTGCAGTGCGGCGGCATCGGTGCTGGTCTTGAGCTGCTCGCGCAAGGTGCTGTCGCTGAGCAATTCGGCGATTTCAGAGAGAATCTCGAGGTGTTTTTGCGTCGCGGCTTCCGGCACCAGCAAAAATATCAACAAGCCCACGGCTTGCTCGTCAGGTGCATCAAAACCGATGGGCGCCTGCAGCAGGAACACCGCCGCCATGGGCGCTTTGAGGCCCTTGATGCGGCCATGTGGAATCGCCACGCCATGGCCCAGGCCGGTCGAGCCCAGGCGTTCGCGGGCAAACAGGCTGTCGGTGATCAACGCGCGGTTCAGGCCATGCTGGTTTTCAAACAGCAGGCCGGCTTCTTCGAAAGCGCGTTTCTTGCTGGTCGCTTCAACGCTGACCAGCACTTGGGAGGGGGGCAAAATTTGCGAAAGACGGTTCATAACAATCTTTTAGTCGCCGAATTATGCACTTTGCAGCGGGTTTGCTGGAAAAAGAGGCATAAAAAAGCCGCTTGACGTCGCAAGCGGCTTTTGGCAACTTTTCTGACACTTGCTTGGCAGACCCTCAACGAGGGAGCCGCAATGGCCCGGAGCGGAATGCCCGGCCGGCCAGTGCGGGTTGCGAAGCAAAAAGCGGAATGGCCGATCAGGCCTGACGCTTGGCGGCAATGTGGTGGTGGTCCTGGGTTTTGGTTTTGTAACGTCCAACCTGGCGATCCAGCTTGTCGGTCAACTCGTCTACGGCGGCATACAGATCAGCGTGGGAACTCTCGGCAAACAGGTCGCGGCCCTTGACATGCACATTGCACTCGGCCCGCTGGCGTCTTTCCTTTTCTTTCATGTTGTCCACTGTCAACAGGACTTTTACGTCCACTACCTGGTCAAAGTGCCGGGTAATCCGATCCAGCTTGCTTGTCACATAGCCGCGCAGCGCGGGGGTAACTTCAAGATGGTGACCGCTGATCGTCAAGTTCATAAAGAGACTCCTTTTCCAAGGTTGGAGCTGGGTTGAAAACACTGCCGAGCCCTGAGTGGGCGGGGCAGCAGACGGGGACACTCTCTTGGATTTACTATGCGCCCGATGCCCTTCAATTGCAACCTTGCGCCGCAATAAATAGTGAAACCTTATGAAAAACTGCTTGACCCCGCAAGACGCTGCGAGCGCCCGGCCCGGCGTCTTGTTTTTCGGGTCAAGCCAAGCCTTTGATTTACATGGTTTTTATCGCATGTGCCGCGTTGCGCTGGCTCGCAAGCTTGCGTGAAGTTTGTGTCGGCGGCATCATTGCTTACGTAATTCACAGCGACGACCCAGAGCCTGTCTGGCAGACGCAAGGGACAGACCAGCACCGGCGTGCCCGCAAGGGCAACAAAACCATAACAACCAGCCATGTCGCTTGAGACCATCATTTCTTCCGCATTGACCCGGCCCGACGAGGACCGCAATGCCCTGGTGCTCATGGGCGGCGGCGCGCGCACCGCCTATCAGGCCGGCGTGCTGCATGCGCTGTCGACCATGCTGAGCCTGCAGGGCGGCGCGGCCACCGAACGCTTTCCTTTCAAGATTCTGGTGGGCACTTCGGCCGGCGCGCTTAACGCCGCCTTCCTTGCAAGCCGGGCGAACGAGGGCCTTCAGGCCTTCGCGCAACTGGCCAGCTTCTGGACCACGCTGCGTTCGTCGCATGTCTACAAGCTCAAGGTGCCGATGTGGATACGCTCGAGCCGCATCGCGGCCGCACTCTTCTTGTCGCAGCACATGCGGGCGCAGCAGGCGCTGCTGGACAACACGCCGTTGGTGGACACCTTGCACCGCGCGATTTCGCTCAGCCATATCGAGCAGGCCCTGCAGGACAAAACCCTGCGGGCCCTGGCCGTGACGGCTTCGAGCTATAGCAGCGGCGTGCACTGGACGTTCTGCCAGATGGCCGCGGGCCGGCAGTCCGATCTGTGGAGCCGGCCCGGCCGGCGCGCCGAGTTCCAGCCCATCACCATCGAGCATTTGATGGCCTCCAGCGCCATTCCTTTCCTGTTTCCGTCCACGCCGCTCTGGGTGGACGGGCACCCGGAATTTTTCGGCGACGGTTCCATGCGGCAAAGCTCTCCGCTGTCGCCCGCTTTGCACCTGGGGGCCGGCAAAGTGCTGGTGATCGGCGTCGGGCAGCCTGAGCGCGCCAGCTTTGCCGGCGGCAACGGCGCCAATGTCAGCGGCAGGCCCACGCTGGGCGCCATTGCCGGCCATGCCATGGCCAGCGTCTTTCAAGACACGCTGCAGGCCGACGTGGAGCAGGCCCAGCGCGTGAGCAAGACCGTGCGACAGATGCCGCGCGAAATCGCGGCCATCATGCCGTACCGGCCGGTCGACATCCTCGCGATCGCGCCTTCGCAATCGCTGGACGCGCTGGCGCAGGCCCACGCCAGTGAGTTGCCGTCAGGCACCTACAACGCGCTGGCGGGCCTGGGCGCGCTCGGCGCCAAAGGCAGCCCGGGCGGCGCTGCGCTGGCCAGCTACCTGCTTTTCGAGCCGGGCTTTGTGAAGGCCCTGATGGCGCTGGGCGAGCACGATGCCTACGCGCGTAAAGACGAGCTCATCAACTTCTTTATGTAGTTCGCGCGGTGAAGAGCGGTAGATAACCACGGCCTGAAATGCCATAATCGCCGCTGATTCAATAACGGAGAAATCCTTGGAAAGCAGCCCTAGTCGCTAGCTTTCAACACCGCAGACTGGCGAGAGGCCCCGCAAGGCCCACGTTCAAAAGGGGGTTGAAAGCGATGCCATCATCCCACCGCCCCTTACGCGCATTACCGCGCTTTGGCGCAAGGTCTCGCCGCATGCCTTGCGCTCGCCCCTGAACCGATAGGCAGTCAGTCATGCTCAATATTTTCACGCTCGCCAACGGCCGGCTTTTCCAGGAAGAAATCGAATCCCTGGAAGAACTCTCGAAATTCCAGCCCATCTGGGTCGACCTGGAATCTCCCACCCTCGAAGAAAAACGCTGGATCAAGCAGTACTACGGCCTGTCCATTCCCGAAGACGCGATGGACGAGGACATCGAGGAGTCGGCGCGCTTTTACGAAGAAGACAACGGGGAACTGCATATCCGCTCCGACTTCCTGATCGCCGACGACGCGGAGCCGCGCACGGTGCGCGTTGCCTTTATCCTGAACCTGGTCAACGACGACCTCAAAAGCAAGGGCGTGCTGTTTTCCATCCACGACGAGGATGTGCCGGTATTCAGGCTGCTGCGCATGCGCGCGCGCCGTGCCCCCGGGCTGATTGAAGACGCCAAGGAAGTGCTGCTCAAGCTGTTTGACGCCGATGCGGAATACTCGGCCGACACACTCGAAGGCATTTACGTTGAACTCGAAAAAGTCAGCACCCAGGTGCTGTCGGGCGACGTGACCGACTCACTGGCCGGCGAAGTGCTGGGCAGCATCGCCCGCCACGAAGACTTGAACGGCCGCATCCGCCGCAACATGATGGACACGCGCCGCGCGGTCAGTTTCATGATGCGCAGCAAGATGCTCAATGCCGAGCAGTTCGAGGAAGCCCGGCAAATTCTGCGCGATATCGACTCGCTCGATTCGCACACCGCCTTCCTTTTCGACAAGATCAACTTTTTGATGGACGCCACAGTCGGTTTCATCAACATCAACCAGAACAAGATCATCAAGATTTTCTCGGTGGCGAGCGTCGCGCTGTTGCCGCCCACGTTGATCGCCAGCGTGTACGGCATGAATTTCAAGGGGTATTTCCCTGAGCTGGAATGGGCTTACGGTTACCCCTACGCATTGGGGCTCATGATTGCCAGCGCGGTTGTGCCTATGTGGTACTTCCGCAAGCGGGGGTGGTTGAAGTAAGGGGGCGGTCTCTTTGGGGACCAGCAATCCTCAGGCAAGGGCGCTCAAGCCGGCGCAAGAACCGGTCAAAAGTCCCTCACCCCGCCCCATGGCACTTCTTGTATTTCTTCCCGCTACCGCAATAACAAAGATCATTGCGCCCGGGCGTGGCCTCCACCCGCACCGTCTCAACCTTCGGGCCCAAGGTTTTCCACAACTCCCGCAAGTCATACACCGCCCAGATCGCTTCGCCAAATGCATTGAGGCGGGCAATGCTGGTGCTGGGTGGGCCGTCTTCGCTCAGGGGTGAGACTTCGGGCGCAGCGGTGTCGTCTTCGGTCATGGCGACGACGGCCTGCAGGGCGCCGTCCAGCCACTTGGCGGCGTCCTTGTCACGGGGGGGCAGCCATTCGTCGGGCCAGCTTTCGACGGCAAACATAAAGCCCAGCGCCCACACCTGGGCAAAGGCGGGCAAGTCTTCGCCCTTGAAGGCGGCGCCCTCTTCGGCCGGCATGTCGGCCACGGCGCCGCGTATATCCATCACTTCGGGGTGGTAGCAGTTGTCGTCTTCGAGCGAGTCGACTTCGGCGTCCAGCGCAGTGGCTACCTCGTTCCAGCGCTGGTTCCAGAGTGTGAGGAAGCGCTCACGTTGTGCATCGCTGGCAAATGAACCGCCCTCCGGGTCCGGCGCCTCGCCTTGGGCGGGAACAGCCAGCAGCACGGGCAAGTATTCGTTGGCGTCCATGGGCCGGCGCGAGCAGATCACGGCGGCCATGAAGCCTTCGCAAAACTCCCACTGCGGTGTTTCGTCATAACGGGTGCGCAACTCGTCGAGGATGGCGTCGAGTTCGTCAAAATCCTCGGTTTCCAGGAAGCCCTGGGCGGGCGGTTGCGCTGGAGAGGGGGTGTTTTTGGGGGTGGGCTTCATGAAAAAAACCGTTCTGAGCGTCACGTGAGGCTCTTATGATGCAAAGTGTATCTGGCGCATCGCGGCTACATCCTTTGCTTTGTGCCCTTTTGTCACTCCGCCCCACGAGAGCTCCACCATGTTTCTTCAGCGCCTGGATGCCCGGTTCCCTGTTCGTTACACCTTTATGGCGCTGTGTGGGCTGGCCGCGCTGCTGGGGCTGTTCGGCCTGATGGTTTTTGGCGTGGGAAAGCTGGCCCTGGTCTCCCTGGTGGCCGGCGTGGTGCTGGTGGGCGTGGGTGTGCACGACCTGCGGCAAACGCGGCATGCGGTGCTGCGCAACTACCCGGTCATCGGCCACATGCGTTTCCTGTTCGAGTTCATCCGGCCGGAGATGCGCCAGTACTTCATCGAAAGCGACAGCGAAGCCACGCCGTTCTCGCGGGCCCAGCGTTCGCTGGTGTACCAGCGCGCCAAGGGCGAGCCCGACAACCGGCCTTTCGGCACGCAGCTTGACGTGGGCGCGCAGGGCTATGAATGGGTGAACCATTCGATGTCGCCGACCAAGCTGGCTTCGCACGACTTTCGCGTGTGGATAGGCGGCTCGCCGGATCATCCTTCGCCTTCTGTGGCGCCCTGCACACAGCCTTACCACGCCAGCGTGTTCAATATCTCGGCATTGAGCTTCGGCTCGCTCTCGGCCAATGCCATCATGGCGCTGAACAAGGGCGCCAAGCTGGGCGGCTTCGCGCATGACACGGGCGAGGGCTCGATCTCGCAGCACCACCGGCTGCATGGCGGCGACCTGATCTGGGAAATCGGCTCGGGCTATTTCGGCTGCCGTCACGAGGACGGCACGTTCAGCGAAGAACGCTTTGCCGCCAACGCCTGCGATCCGCAGGTCAAGCTCATCGAGCTGAAGATGAGCCAGGGCGCCAAGCCCGGCCACGGCGGCATCCTGCCCGGCCCCAAGGTGACGAGCGAAATCTCGGCGGCACGCGGTGTACCGCAAGGCAAGGACTGCATCTCGCCCTCCAGCCACAGCGCGTTCAGCACGCCGGTGGAGATGATGCATTTCATCGCCAAACTGAGAAAACTCTCGGGCGGCAAGCCGACCGGCTTCAAGTTCTGCATCGGCCACCCCTGGGAGTGGTTTGCGATTGTGAAAGCCATGCTGGAGACCGGCATTACGCCCGACTTCATCGTGGTCGATGGCGCGGAAGGCGGCACGGGCGCGGCGCCGGTGGAGTTCACCGACCACGTGGGTGCGCCGCTGCAAGAGGGCCTGCTGCTGGTGCACAACACGCTGATCGGTGTCAATCTGCGCAGCCGCGTTTCGATTGGCGCGGCCGGCAAGGTGGTGAGCGCTTTTGACATGGTGCGGCTGATGGCGCTGGGCGCCGACTGGTGCAACGCGGGGCGCGGCTTCATGATGGCGCTGGGCTGCATTCAGGCGCAAAGCTGCCACACCGGCAAATGCCCGACGGGCGTCACCACGCAAGACCCGGTGCGACAGCAGGCGCTGGTGGTGCCCGACAAGGCCGAGCGGGTGCGCAACTTTCACCGCAGCACGCTGCATGCGCTACAAGAGCTGGTGCAGGCCGCAGGGTTGTGCCACCCGCGCGAAGTCAACGCCCACCACATCGTGCGGCGCCTGACCGACACCGAGGTCCGGTTGCTGAGCAACCTCATCATGCAGGTGGAGCCCGGCGCGCTGCTGGGTTCGCTGGAAAAACAGAACACAGTGTTCAGCTACTACTGGCCGCTGGCCAGTGCGCACAGCTTTCGCGCCAATGGTGTGGCGCCCGGCGGCCCTATGCCGTCGCAGGCCAATGGCATCCATGTGCCCGCGCCCCTCGATGGCCTGGCGGACGCTGCAGCTACGCGGGCCGCCGCCTGAGGCAGCGGCAGTTTGCTATCAATTACATAGCTGCTTGCGCACGTACATCAAGGGCCAGAAGCCTTTTTTTCATTGAAAGTACGTGCTGGTCCTTGCTGAACAGCAAGGCTTTGGCGGCCACCGCCAGGTCGATGAATTTCTGGTCGTCGGCATCGCTGCAGGTGACGCCGGCTTTGGCCGCCACCTCCGTCAGGCGCGCATGCCGGTCAAAGGCATTCAGCACATCAGCGGCAGTCAATCCGTAGAACGCCAGGCGCGGAATGATTTGCGGATAGGCCAGCACGCGCTCAAGCTCGTCGCGCATGGCCTGCGTGGCCAGCCAGTCAAGCTCGCCGGCTTCCAGCGCGGTTTTGAGTGGCTGCGCGGCCACGTCGTTGAAAACAAACAGGTCGAGGACGATGTTGGTGTCCAGCACGACGGGCTGGCGCGCGGGAAGCGTCACGCCGCGGGCTCGTTCGGTGCGGCGGGCGTGGCTGCGCCTGGCTTGCCGCGTGCGGAGCCGGCCACCATGTCAAAGCGGAACAAGCGGCATTCGATGGGGCCGTTCCACATCGGCACGCGGCGCGATTCTTTCAGGCGCATCTTGCCGGGCAGCTTGAGGTCGGGCGTGAGCACGTGGGCTGTCCAGCCCGCGTAGTTTTTCTTCCAATGCGCGGCCAGTTGCGGAAAGAAGTCGGTGGCTTCCTCGCCCCAGGCGTTTTGCGCCTGTTCGCGGCCGGGGTTGGCCGAGCGGTCGCGCGGGGTTTCAAATGCCGGCTCGTCACGGGTGTCGCCGGCGTTGCGGTGGTCGCCGGCATCGCGACTGAGCGGCTGGCCGAACTCGTCGATGGGCTGGTTGCGATGGTCCTGCTGCACGCGATCATTCTGCTGGCGGCGCTGGTCGCGCCCTTGCACGCCGGTGATACCGGCGACACCGGCCACGTCAATCCGCTCACCGTAAGGCGGGTTCACCAGCATCACGCCTGAAGGCGCGGGCGGCATGCGCTGCAGGGCATCGCCGCCGCGCAGCTGCACGGCATTGGCCACGCCGGCACGTTCGGCATTGCGCTCGGCAAAGTCGACCATGCGGAAAGACACGTCGCTGCCGAAGACCGGCGCGGTGGGCTCGGTGATGGCGGCTTCGGCCTGGTCGAGCAGGCCGTCCCACACATGGCCCTGGAAGGGCAAATACTTCTGGAAGGCGAAGCGGCGGTTGATGCCGGGCGCGATGTTGCAGGCGATCTGCGCCGCTTCAATCGCGATGGTGCCGGAGCCGCAGCACGGGTCATAGAGCGGCACGCCCTCTTTGCACAGCAGGTCCCAGCCGCTGGCGGCGATCATGGCGGCGGCCAGTGTTTCCTTCAGCGGGGCGTCGCCCTTGTCTTCGCGCCAGCCGCGCTTGAAGAGCGGCTCGCCCGAGGTATCGATGTAGATGGTGACGGTGTCGGTGGTCAGGTGCACGTAGATACGCACATCGGGCCAGCGCGTGTCGACGCTGGGCCGCACGTCATCAAACTTGGCGCGAAAGCGGTCGGCAACCGCGTCCTTGATCTTGAGCGCCGCGAAGTTCAGGCTTTGCAGCGGGCTGTGCTGCGCGGTGATCTCAACTTTGAAGGTTTGTTTGGGCGTGAACCAGATTTCCCAGGCCACATTGGCGGCGGCGTTGTAGAGGTCTTGCTCGCTGCGGTACTGGTTGTGCTGCAGCTCGATCAGCACGCGCTGCGCCAGGCGGCTGTGCAGGTTGAGTTGCAACGCGTCGCGCCAGGAAGCCTGCAGCTGCACGCCGGCGCGCCAGGCTTTGCCGTCAATGCCGGTGACACGCTTGACTTCAGTGGCCAGCAAGGCTTCGACGCCTGCGGCGCACGGTAAAAACAATTGGAGTTGGTTCATGGGGAATTACGTTGACCGCGCGGGGCGATGGCTGGTGCCGTTAGAGTGATTTGCGCAAATTGGCAGGCGCAATGCGCAGGGCTTCGCGGTATTTGGCCACGGTGCGGCGCGCGCATTCAATGCCTTGCTCTTTCAGCATCTCGGAAATCTGGTTGTCGCTGAGCGGCTTCTTGAGGCTTTCGGACGAGACGAACTGCTTGATCAGCGCGCGCACCGCCGTGCTGGAGGCATTGCCGCCGGTTTCGGTGCCCAGCGCGGAGCCAAAGAAATACTTCAGCTCGAAAGTGCCGAAGGGCGTGCCCATGTATTTGGCTGTGGTCACGCGCGAGATGGTGGACTCGTGCAGGCCCAGTTCGTCGGCGATTTCGCGCAGCACCAGCGGGCGCATGGCCAACTCGCCGTGCGTGAAGAAATTTTTCTGCCGCTCCACAATCGCGCTGCTCACACGCAGGATGGTGTCAAAGCGCTGCTGGATGTTCTTGATGAACCAGCGAGCCTCTTGCAGGCGCTGCTGCAGCGCCTGGCCGCCCTGGCCTTTGTGCTGCTTGAGGGCATTGGCGTAAATGTCGTGTACGCGCAGGCGCGGCATGACGTCGCCGTTGAGCGAGACCTTGAAGCCCCGGCCTGATTTGATGACGATGACGTCGGGCACGATCAGGTTGCGCTCCACATTCACAAAGCGGCGCCCCGGCTTGGGGTCGAGCCGGCCTATCACGGCGATGGCGCCTTTGATCGCGGCCTCGGTGAAGCCGCACAGATGCGACAGCCGCTTCACATCGCGCTTGGCCAGCAGCTCCATGGGTTGCTTGCACATGGCGATGGCCGCGCGGGTCTCTTCGCAGTCCTTGCAGTCGAGCAACTGCAGCCCCAGGCATTCGGCCAGGTTGCGCGCGCCGACGCCGGCCGGCTCCATGTGGTGCAGCAGCTTGAGCGCCATGGCAAAGCGCTGCTCCAGCTCTTCGGTCTGCTCCAGGTCGTTGCCGGCCAGGCCCGCCGCCAAAGACGCCAGGCTGTCTTCGAGGTAGCCGTCGTCATTGAGCGATTCAATGAGGAAATGCAGCGCTGCGCGGTCCTCTTCAGACAGGCGCAAGCTGAGCGACTGACGGTGCAAATGGTCTTGCAGCGATTCGTGGCTGCCCGTGAGGTCGGAAGCTTCGACATCGCTCTCTTCGTTGTTGTTCTTGCGGGGCGGCGCATCGCTGCCCCACTCGCTGTCGTCAGGCGTGGTCTCCACCGTGCCGTCGCCTTCCCAACTCTCTTCCAGCTTGGGCTCGGCACTGACTTCGGCATCATTTTGGCCTGAAGCCCCCGTGTCATCTGCACTTGACGCTATCGAACTTGTAGCGGATTCAAACTCCCGGCTGTCCTGGCTGACCGGCGTGTCAACATGCTCCAGCCCGAATTCCTCACGCACCGCAGTCTCTTCAGCCACCTCCAGGAAGGGGTTCTCGTCGAGCATCTGCTCGACCTCCTGGCTCAGCTCAAGCGTCGACAACTGCAACAGCCGGATCGACTGCTGTAGCTGGGGCGTCAGCGCAAGATGCTGCGAGACGCGTAATGACAGACCTTGTTTCACTGGACTTTCAAACTAGCGGAAGGGTGAGGCGATACGTCTTTAACCAGCGGGCGCCGTGGAACTGGCTTAGCCAGGCCACAGGCGCCGTCCCCGGAGGGGGAGAGGGAGCTACACGAAGTGAGCGACAACAGGGGGGAACCCATGTTTACATCTTGAAGTGTTCGCCGAGGTACACGCGGCGCACATCGGCGTTGTTCACGATCTCGGACGGGGTGCCTTGCGCCAGCACATGGCCGTCGCTGATGATGTAGGCATGGTCGCAAATGCCGAGCGTCTCGCGCACGTTGTGGTCGGTGATCAGCACGCCGATGCCGCGCGACTTGAGGAAGCCGATGATGCGCTGGATCTCAATGACCGCAATCGGGTCGATACCGGCAAAGGGCTCGTCGAGCAGGATAAAACGCGGCTGGGTGGCCAGCGCCCGCGCAATCTCGACGCGGCGGCGCTCACCGCCCGACAAGGCCGGCGCCGGCGAATTGCGCAGGTGGTCCACACGCAAATCCTGCAGCAGCGCATCCAGGCGCGACTCAATGTCGGCGCGGCCCAATGGCTTGCCGTTGGCGTCCAGTTGCAGCTCGAGCACGGCGCGCACGTTTTCCTCGACCGTGAGTTTGCGGAAAATCGAGGCCTCCTGCGGCAGGTAGCTCAGGCCCAGGCGGGCGCGCAGGTGAATCGGCATGTGCTCGACCGACTGCCCGTCGATGGAGATTTCACCCGCATCGGCGCGCACCAGGCCCACGATCATGTAGAAAGAAGTCGTCTTGCCCGCGCCATTGGGGCCCAGCAGCCCCACCACCTCGCCTTTTTGCACGGCCAGTGACACGTCCTGCACGACCTTGCGGCTGCCGTAGGATTTTTGCAGCCCTTGCGCAACGAGGCGGCTGGGGGTTGCAGCAGGAACTGCAGCAGCGCCGGGGGCCGCAGAGGTATCAGTCACCACATCCATCTGTGTCAGTTCTTTCTAGTTCTTTTCGCTGCCCAGCGTAGTGCTGGGGCGCAGGGTGACGGGAGGCGCGGCGGGTTTCGTCGCACCCGGTGCCGAGGCGCCGGCGCGCGGCGACAGCATGGCGCGAATCCGCCCGGTCGGGTTGCCCGCGGTGCTGTTCTGTGCGCCACCGTCCACCGTGAAGACGTCGGTGTTGTTGTCATACACGATCACGGCGCCGGTGGTTTCGTCCACCAGGGTGGCGCCGTTATAGCGGCGCACCACGGCGCGCTTGATGAATTTGACGAGGTCGGCCTTGCTGTCGTATTCGATCCGCTCGCCCTCGCCTTCGATGTATTCGTCCACACCGTCGCGCTTTTTCCGGTAGAAGGCCAGCTTGCCGGGCGCTGCGATCGACACCGCCTGCTGGTAGCCCTCGGGATCCTGCATGACATCGACACGCGCGCCGCGCACGATGGTCGTGCCCTTGGTGATCACCACGTTGCCGGTGAAAACGCTGGTTTGCTTCAAATCGTCATAGCGCAAGGCGTCGGCCTCGGCGTTCATGGGCTTGTCGCGGTCGGCTTTTTCAGCCCAGGCCGGAAACGCCGCCCCCCACGCCAGAACGGCCGGCAGGACAAGGGAAAAGAGGGGATGTTTCATAAGGCACGAATCTTGCTGCATTGGTGTCCGGCCATTGTAGCCATGCAAGCTGCGGGAATGCCTTGCATAACGAATTATTAGGGGCATAAAAAAACCCGCCGGATCAAGGCGGGTTTTTGTGAGTACGGCGTGAGGGCTGAGCGCCCGGGCCGCATTCCTGTCTTTGTTGTTTGTCTTTGCCCTGTTTACTTGGCCTTGCCGCGCGATTGCACGATCAGGTAATCGGTCACCTGGAGCGCGCGGGCCATGTTTTGGGCGAGGGAGCCCGAGGTGTAATAACGCCCGGCAACGCCGAGTGCCGGCACGCCGTCGACCTGGTAGGCCTCTTGCAGTTGCGTCGCCTTGCGTGCCTTGGTCGTGACGGAAAAAGAGTTGTACATCTCGGCGAACTTGGCCTTGTTGAGGCCCTGCTTTTCGGCCCACGCGATCACGAGGTCGGCGGTGTTGAGCGCCTGCTTTTCCACGTGGATGGCGTTAAACACCTTTTTATGCAGCTCCGCAACCTTGCCCATGGCCTCAAGCACGTAATAAAGACGCTGCTGCGGCTCGAATTCAGGCCGGAAAGAGACCGGAACGCGCCTGACAGCCACATCCTTGGGGATTTGCTTGATCCAGGCGTCGAGCTGCGGCTCAAAGGCAAAGCAGTGGGGGCAGCTGTACCAGAAGAACTCCACCACCTCTATCTTGCCTGCGGGCGCCTCGGTCGGGGCCGCCTTGCCCAGTTCCAGATAGTCCGTGCCCTCTTTGAAGGCGCGAGCCTGGGCTTGCGACAGGGTGGGCAGGGCGGCAGCGCCCAAGCTGGCGACGGCTGCGGAAGCGGCGGAAAGCGAAAACTCACGACGTTGCATCAAATTCTTCTCCTGGGACTGCAGAAATGTGGGCGACGGCTGCAAAGGGCCGCTGCCTGGCGATGTGGCTACAGGGGTTTGTACACCGGGGCCGTGAAAAGTTCAGCGCTGGACTCTCACCAGCGCGGTTTCGATGGAATTGTTGTCCAGCCGTTCCTTGGCTTTGTCGGCGTCTTCTTTCTTGTCGAAAGGCCCCAGGCGCACGCGGTACACGGTGCGGCCCGCTTGTTCGCGCTCACTGACCTTGGCCTGCATGCCCAGCAGCATGAGCTTGGCGCGCTGCTGCTCGGCATCTTCAGGCGTGCGGAAGGCGCCGGCCTGGATGAAATAGCTGAAAGGGTCCACACCGGGGCCGGCGGGCAGCCCCTCAACCTTGGCCTTGGCCAGATCGCCGAGAGGATCAGCGGCCGGTGCCGACTTCGCGGCGGCAGCCTTGACGGGGGCGGAAGCTGCGGCCTTGGGCGGCGCAGACGGGTCGGGCACAGGGGCACTGCTCACTTCACCGGAGGCTTGGGGCGCCGGGGGCGGCTTGGGCTGGTTCTTGCCGGCCAGCGGCGCGTTCGGATTCCAGTCCTTGTTCTTCTTGGCTTCGGCGGCGTCGCTGTCAGGGTTGCGCGCCTGGCTCTTGTTCATAAAGGGAACCGGCACCTTGGTGATATAGACCGCCACGGCCAGCGCGGCGCCCAGGCCGATCAGGGCGCCAATAATCAAACCCAGCAGGGTTCCGCCTCGTTGTGTGTTCATACCTTGCCCACGTTCATTGCCTTATCCTGAAAATCCGGGTGCTTCCGGTGTCTTTGTCTTTTGTATTTACATCTTGCGCGGGGCGCTCACGCCCAGCACCGCCAGGCCATTGTGCAACACCTGTGCGGTCGCGGCGACCAGCGCCAGGCGCGCCTGTTTGACGGCTTCGTCATCCACCAGGATGCGCTCGGCATCGTAATAGCTGTGGTAGCTCGCCGCCAGCTCCCGCAGGTAAAAAGCCACATCGTGTGGTGCAAATCCGTCAGCCGCGTTGGTGAGCATGTCGGGGTACTTGGCCAGCAGCAGCATCAGTGACTGCGCCTGCGGGCTGTCCAGCGCCGAGAGGTCAACCGACTTGAGACTGGCCTCGTCGCCGCCCTGGCCGGCCCAGGTGGTGAGGATGGAGCAGATGCGTGCGTGCGCGTACTGCACGTAATACACCGGGTTTTCGTTGTTCTTGGCCAGCGCCAGGTCGATGTCGAAGATGTATTCGGTGTCGGGCTTGCGGCTGAGCAAAAAGAAGCGCACGGCGTCGGCGCTGGTCCATTCGATCAGGTCGCGCAGGGTGACATAGCTGCCGGCGCGCTTGCCGATTTTGACTTCGTTGCCATCCCGAACCACGCGCACCATGGTGTGCAGCACGTAGTCGGGGTAGCCCTGGGGAATGCCTTCGCCGACGGCCTGCAACCCGGCGCGCACCCGGGCGATGGTGCCGTGGTGGTCCATGCCCTGGATGTTGATGGCCTTGCCGAAGCCGCGCTCCCATTTGGCGAGGTGGTAGGCCACGTCAGGCACAAAGTAGGTGTAGCTGCCGTCGCTCTTTTTCATCACGCGGTCTTTGTCGTCGCCGTAGTCGGTCGACTTCAGCCACAGCGCGCCGTCCTGCTCGTAGGTTTTGCCAGCGTCCTTCAATTTAGCCACGGTGGCGTCAACGCGGCCCGAGCTGTACAGGCTGGACTCCAGGTAGTAGTTGTCGAATTTGACCGAGAAGGCCTTGAGGTCCAGATCCTGCTCGTGGCGCAGATAGGCCACAGCGAACTGGCGGATCGAGTCCATGTCGTCAATATCACCGGAGGCGGTGTATTCGCGGTCGTCCGACTTGACGGTCTTTTTGGCCAGGAAGTCGGCTGCGATGTCGGCAATGTAGTCGCCGTTGTAGGCCGACTCGGGCCAGCCGGCATCGCCGGGCTTGATGCCTTTGGCGCGCGCCTGCGTGCTGGTGGCCAGGGTCTGGATCTGCACACCCGCGTCGTTGTAATAGAACTCGCGCCAAACCTTGGCGCCTTGCGTAGCGAAGAGGTTGCAGATCGCGTCGCCCAGCGCAGCCTGGCGGCCGTGGCCCACATGCAGCGGGCCGGTCGGGTTGGCCGAGACGAACTCGACGATCATCTTGCGCGCCGGGTCGGCCGGCTGCACGCCGAATTGCGCACCGGCGGCCAGCACCTCGCGCACGGTCTCCTGCTTGGCGGCGGGTTTCAGGCGGATATTGATAAAGCCGGGGCCGGCGATCTCGATGGCGTCTACCCAGCGTTCAAACGCGGGCGTCTTGAGCAGGTTGGCCCGCAGGTTTTCGGCCACCTGGCGCGGGTTGAGCTTGAGCGGTTTGGCCAGCTGCATGGCGGCCGTGCAGGCGAAATCGCCATGGGCCGCCACTTTGGGGGATTCAAACGCAGCCTTGTCGCCTGCGCCTGGGGAAAGTTCTTCCAGGCCCGCAGCCAGAGCCGCGAGCAGGTCTTTTTTAATCGAGAGCATTGGCTGATTTTACGGTTAAGCCGTCCGTCGCCCGCTGTTGGCAGGTGTCCAGGTCGTCGAATTTGCCCCGCGCGGCGTTATGTGTTGGAATTCACCCGCACCTACCGATTCATTACATTTTGAAAAAAGGAGCCATTTCATGAAGAAACTGTTGTCCCTGATCGCTGTGACCTGTGTTATGTCGATGGGCCTGCCGGCCGTGGCCCAGGCCGCGGGCGCTGAAGCCGATTGCGCAGCCAAATCCGCCGAGAAAAAGCTCGCGGGCGCTGCCAAAGCCAGTTTTGAGAAGAAGTGCATCCGGGAATCCGCCGCAGGGCCCAGCGCCGCCTGCGCGAAGTCCGCCGCCGACAAGAAGCTCGCCGGCGCTGCCAAGAACTCGCATATCAAGAAGTGCACGGCTGACGAAAAGGCTGCAGCGGCTCCCGCAGCAGCACCAGCCGCCAAGCCAATGGCTGCAGCCTCCGCGAAAAAGTAAGCACACCAAAGGCGACGGTATCAGCCTGATGCCGCAGGCTCCAACCCCGCCAGGGTGACCTCGCGGGGTTTTCTTTTGCGCTTCTGTGAGTCACAGAGTGTTCGAGGCACTACTAATTTAATAGCGCCAAGCCTATGCTGTTATTGAGCTAGAGGCCGTTTTTGCTTAAATTTCTCAAGCGCCGCTTGCTACCTCAGGTTTGCAGCAGTTGCTCGCGCGCCGCCTGCTTGACGGCCGCAGTCAAGCGCTGTGCCGCCATGGGTTCACGCGCCCAGTGCTGCCAGTACAGCCGCACATCGACCGGGCAACCCGGCAGCACCTCCTGCAGGGGCGGGCGGTGCGCGCGCCCTGCCAGCAGCAGGTCGGGCACCATGCCCCAGCCCATGCCGAGCTCCAGCGCCAGTTCAAACGCATCGACTGCCGGCACGAAATGGCGCGGATACAGCGCGCCCTTGAGCTTGAAGTGCTGCGCCAGAAAGGCGTCCTGCAGCGCGTCCTTGCGGTTGAAGATCACGGCGGGGCTGGCCAGCAGGCGATGGGCCAGGCGGTTCGATGAAGCCTTGCCGCCTGCTGCGGGCTCGTCCCACTGCGCGACCAGCGTGGGCGAGGCCATGCAGCGGTAGCGCATCACGCCCAGCGGCTCGGCCACGCAGCCGCGCATGGCCTCGGCCAGCGTGGTCACGCAGCCTGTCACGTCACCGCTTTTAAGGGCGTCGTGGGTGTGATCCTGGTCGTCCACCACCACATCCAGCAGCAGGCCATGGGCATGCAGCACCGGTGCCACGCCCGGCAAAAACCAGCTGCTCAGGGAGTCGGCGTTGACCGCCACGCTGAGGCTTTGCAGGCGCCCGGCCTTGCCGCCGCCATGCAGCCCGGTGAACAGGTCGGACTCCATCAGCCGCACCTGCCGCACATGCCCCAGCAGCGCCTGGCCGGCCGGCGTGGCGCGCACCTGCTTGCCCCGCACCAGCAAGCGCTGACCCATCGCGCCTTCCAGCGACTTGATGCGCAAGGAGACGGCGGCCAGCGTCAGGCTCAGGGCTTTGGCGGCATCGCCGAAGCTGCCATGCTCGATCACGGTGGCCAGGGCTTCGAGTTGTCGGGCATCCAGCATGGGTAAGCGGCCTTCAAGTGTTTGATAAATCAATTATTAATTGACCAAACCGAATTTTAGTTAACTTTGTTTAACTATTATGAACTTCGGCGCACACTCCAGGCCATGAATCCGCTCGCCGCCCCCGCCTTCCTGACCGGCATGGTCCTCAGCCTGTCACTCATCATGGCCATTGGCCCGCAAAACGCGCACGTAATCCGCATGGGCCTGTTGCGCCAACATCTCTGGCTCACCGTCGCCGTCTGCGTGCTGACCGATGTGGCGCTGATTGGTTTGGGCGTGATGGGGCTGGCCCAGCTGGGCGGCCTGTCTGACAAACTACTGGGCGCCATGACGGGCGCGGGCGCGCTGGTGCTGATCGTGTACGGCGCGCAGGCCATGCGGCGCTTTGTGCAGCCGGCGCTGCAAGGGGCCGACGGCATGCCGGCCGCCGGCGCTGAAGCCATCCCGCGCCGCAAGGCGATTGGCCTGGCGCTGGCACTGTCGTGGCTCAACCCGCATGCCTGGCTGGACACCGCCGTGGTGATCGGCACGGCCTCACTGGCTTATGCGCAGCCCGACAACGCGGTGTTCGGCCTGGGCGCAATCACCGGCTCGCTGCTGTGGTTCACCGGCCTGGGCGTGGCGCTGTGGTGCGTGGGGCGCAGGCTCAATTCACCGGCAGTGTGGCGCGCCATGGATTTGCTGGTGGCGCTGATGATGTGGGGCACCGCCTTCTGGCTGGTGCGCGGCCTGCTTTAAAAATCAGGGCGCAGTTAACACTGCGCAGACCAACCTTCGCCAGCTCCGTTGCGGGCAGCGCTCAATGCGCACTTTGGGTGCGACACTAACGTTTCAAAAACGGCTCCGCTGAAATAGCCACAATCTGCGGCAAGACTTCGATAGTCCGGACAGACGGCGAGTTTGTTTTCAAGTTATGAAGTACGGCTGAGCGCTTCGCATGCAGGGCCGTTTCTGGTAACAAAAAGGAAGCGTATGGGGGTGTTCAATTGGTTGAAAAATGCCGTCTCCACTGCACAGAGGGAAGCCGGCCCTGTTGAAGCGCTGGAAAGCATGCGCGGCACATCGCCGGCACTCGATCAAACACCTCAAGGCGATATTCTCAGACGCCGCGGAAATGCCCTTCTTGCTGAAGGCAGGCTGGACGAGGCGTCAACCAGTTACCGTGAAGCCATTGCAGTCAATCCGCAGGACGCTGATGCCTACCTCAACCTTGGATTTGCGCTCAGCGAACAACAGCGTGATCAAGAGGCAGAGCATGCGCTCCAACGGAGTGTGAACATCAATCCAGCGCTGGTTGACGCTTTTTATATCCTTGGCGTCATCGCCAGGAGGCAGGGCAAGACGGACGCCGCCATAGAAAATTTCATTCGAGTGCTCGACCTCAAACGGGACTTCGAGATTGTTTATGGCGATTTGTGCCAGATGCTGTTGGAAAGCGGGCAAATCGAACGCGCCAAAGAAATTGTCCTCAAAGGGATCGCCGAATACCCGGAGGTGGTGGATTTTCACGCGCAGCTGGGTAGTTTGTATGCGTACGAGAACGATCTGGAGCGGGCCATCAATTGCTTTCAGAGGGCATTGAAGCTTAGCCCGGATCATGCGCAGCTTCATGGCGCTCTGGGAAATGTGCTCCGTAAATTCAATAGATTTGAGGATGCATTGGCGAGCTATGACAGGCTGGTAGATCTGAACCCGGCCTCTGCAGAGGCTTTCAATGACCGCGGCATTGTGCTTGGAGGGCTCGGTCGGCATGAAGATGCGTTGGCCTCCTTTCAGCAGGCATTGGCGCTGGAGCCGCGACATACAAATGCTTTGGCGAACCTCGGCGAAATGCTCGGCTGCTTGCGTCGGCACGATGATGCCGCCCGTGCCTTTGCGCAATTGATCGAAATTGAGCCGAAATACCCCCACGCCATTGGAGCCTTGTTTTATTCGAAAAGGTATTCGTGTGACTGGTCGCAGTATGAATCGGACCTGGAGCAATTGAACAATGCCGTCATGAAGGGGGACAAAGCAATTGAGCCATTTACGCTGCTGGCGGCGGCGAAGTCAGCGGTCACGCTGCTGCAGTGCGCGCAGACACATGCCGCCGAGGTGTGTCCGCCTTCAGAAAAGCCCTTGTGGAACGGTCAGCGCTACACCCATGACAAGATCCGGGTGGCCTATCTCTCCGCGGATTTTCATGACCATGCAACCGCTTATTTGATGGCTGAACTGTTTGAACTTCATGACCACGAACGGTTCGAGATCGTCTCACTATCGTTTGGCCCTGATTCCAAAAGTGCCATGCGCCAGCGCCTGCTGCGTTCGTTTGACCGCTTTGTTGACGTTCGAACCAAGAGCGACCGGGAAGCGGCCGGTTTGCTCAGGGAAATGGAAATCGATATCGCGGTTGATTTGAAGGGATTTACCACGGATGGGCGACCAGGCATTCTGGCCCAGAGGCCTGCGCCTATCCAGGTCAACTATCTAGGCTTTCCCGGAAGCATGGGCGTGGAATATGTCGATTACATCCTTGCCGACCGTTACGTCATTCCCGCTGGGGACGAGGGTTTTTATTCTGAAAAAGTAGTCTGGCTGCCGGACAGTTACCAGCCCAACGATACGCAGCGACAGATTGCAAAAACAACGCCGACCCGCGCGGAGTGCGGTTTGCCGGCATCTGGTTTTGTTTTTTGCTGCTTCAACAATAACTACAAGATTACGCCCGATGTATTCGACGTCTGGATGCGCCTGCTGACCGAGGTCCGCGACAGCGTACTGTGGTTGCTTGAGGACAATGCGGCCGTCTCGCGAAACCTGCGTTCTGAGGCATTGCGGCGCGGTGTCGCAGCAGAACGATTGGTCTTTGCGCCGCGGATGGACTTGAACAAACACTTGGCGCGGCACAAGCTGGCAGATTTATTTTTGGACACGCTCCCCTACAACGCGCACACGACTGCCAGTGATGCGTTATGGGCCGGTTTGCCCGTTCTAACCTGTATGGGTACGACGTTTCCTGGCCGGGTGGCCGCCAGTTTGTTGAATGCGGTGGGATTGCCTGACCTGATCACTGAACACGTGGCGGACTATGAGGCTTTGGCCCTAAAGCTGGCAACGTGTCCAGACTTGCTGTCCGATATACGTGCCAGGCTCTCGCGAAATCTGTCTGAATATCCCTTGTTCAATACAAGACGCTTTTGCGCCCACGTTGAATCCGCGTATACATTGATGTGGGAAAGACATCAGTGCGGAGATCCACCGGCCAGTTTTGCGGTTCCCTCCGTGTCTGGGCCTAACCAAAGCCCCGGGCCAGAAACACCGCCACCAGCGGAATGAACGGCAGGATGTGCGCCTGCACCATCACCAGCCGGCGCGCTTTTTTGACCTCCGCCGCATCGGGCAGAGCGCCATTGGCGCGCAGCGCACGCCGCCAGCGCAAAAACATCAGGGTCGGCTTCACGGAGATCAGCCCGACCGCCAGGAACATCAGCAGCTTCAGGTACAGCAGGGGGTTGTGGCTGTACCAGGCCGCGCCCTTGCTACCCAGAAACACCCGCGCCAGACCGGTCACAAATACCGCACCGGCGGCGATGCCGTAAACCATATCGATCTTGCCCAGCCGTTCGACCACCGCGGCGTTGAGCCATTCGGCGCGGCATAGCGCGGCCTCGCTCGCCAAAAAAACCACCATGGTGAAAATGGCCAGCAGGTGGGCATAGGCCAGGAGGGCTTCGAGTGTCATCGCGAGATCCTTTTTCAGTCTGTGTTTTTGAGAGAGGTGTCAGGTTTTTGCCAACGCCGCCGAGCGCCAGAACTCAGGCTGGCTGTAATGGTGCTTGAGGAAATCCACCCACAGCCGCACGCGCAGCGGCAAATGTTTGCGCTGCGGAAACACGGCATAGATGCCGTTGGGCGGCGCGGCAAAGTCTTCGAGCAGCGCGATCAGCCGGCCGGCGGCGATTTCCGACTCGACCTCCCAGGTGCTGCGCCAGGCGATGCCGCAATCGGCCAGGCACCAGTCGTGCAGCACCTGCCCATCAGAGCAGTCAAGCGGGCCGCCGGGCTTGAGGTGAATCAGCTCACCGGCCACCTGGAAAGCCCAGCCCCGCGTTTGCGAAGCGTCGCTGGACAGCGTGAGGCAGTCAAAGCGCGCCAGTTCGCTGGGGTGTTGCGGCGTGCCGTGGGTTTTCAGGTAACGCGGCGTGGCCACGCACAGGCGCCGGTTGTCGGCCATGCGCACGCTCACCAGCGACGAATCCGGCATGTCGCCCACCCGCACCGCGCAGTCAAAACCCTCGCCCGCGAGGTCGACCACGCGATCGCTCAGATTCAGGGTGATGGTCACGTCGGAATGCTGTTCGCGGAATTTGGTGACAAGGGGCGCGACGTGGCGCCGCCCGAAGCCGGCCGGCGCGGTGATGCGCAAATGCCCGCTGGCCTTGACGCCGCCGGCCGACACACTGGCCTCCGCGTTCGCCAGGTCAGACAGCAGGCGCTGGCAGTCTTCCAGAAAAGCGCTGCCCTCATGCGTGAGCGCAATGCGCCGCGTGGTGCGCACCAGCAGCTTCACACCCAGCCGCTCTTCCAGCGCGTCCAGCCGCCGGCCCATGATGGCGGGCGCCACACCTTCGGATTTGGCCGCCGCCGTCAGGCTGCCGCGCGCCACCACCGAGACAAAAGATTCCAGCTGCTTGAGTTTGTCCATGCGCCCTCATTATGCGCACGAATGTCAGCAATCCGCCAAGATTTCCTGCTATTGCGTCGCAGGCCCTGCCGCGAACCCGCCTAGAGCGTGGCGTGAGAGTACAAGGCCTGCCCCACTGCAGGCAGCTCTGCTGTCAACACGCTGCCGGCCTGTGATTCCGTCATGACCAGCTCACGCGTGCCGGGCCTGAAAGCCACATTGGTCACCGTTGAGCCGGCCGGGCTCTTGATGAAATGCGTCAGCTCGCCCCGCGCATTGAGCACAAAGGCGCCGCCCAGGCTGGCATGTGCGACGACCAGGTTGCCTTCGATGTCCAACGCCAGGCCGTCCGGGCCGCTGGTGCCGAAGAAGGTCTGGAAAGCCCCCATCTTGGAGATCGAGCCATCCGGCAGCAGCGGCGCGCGCCACACGGCATTGCCGCGCGTCACGGCAACGAACAGCACCTTGCCGTCGGCGCTCAATGCGATGCCGTTGGGGCTGGGCGCATTGCCCAGCAGCAGGTCCAGCTGGCTATTGCCGCGAAGCCGGTAAACGCGGCCTGTCGGGTCATGCAACCCGGTTTGCCCCTGGTCGGTGAAATAGCACTGGCCTAGCGCGTCGAAGGTGAGGTCATTCACGCCCTTGAACGACTCGCTGTTGCGATGGCCCAGCACCGTATCCACGCGCCCGGTGGCCGGGTCGAGCTGGAGGATGCCGCGCTGGTAGTCGGCGATCCACACACTGCCGTCGCGGTGCACCGCCAAGCCATTGGGCCAGCCGTCGTATTGCGTGACCTGCGTCCACTGCAGATCAGGGCTCACGCGGAAGATGCGGCCGTAGGGAATATCGGTGAGGTAGAGATTACCCGCGCGGTCAAACGCCGGCCCTTCCAGAAAGCTGTCCATCACGTGGCCGGGCTTGTTGGCGTCCACCCAGCCGGTGGGCCGGGGCTGGCGAAAGCTGTCGGGCAGGCGGGTCAGCACCCGGGCTTCGATGACCTGCGGCGGCGTGAAGGACAAATTCCACATACTGGGGCCTCTACGTTTTATTCAGGCTTCACACCGGCCAGCCTGGCCACGGCACCCCAAATGAGTGTCTCTTGCTTGATGAAGCTGGCAAAGTCGGCTGGCGAGATGCCGCCGGGCTGCGCACCCTGCTGCGTCAGGCGCTCGCGCAGCGCCGGGTCGGCCAGCGCTTTTTTGACTTCGGCTTGCAGCTTGCCCACCACCTCGGGCGGCGTGCCCTTGGGCGCCACCAGGCCAAACCAGTTGGTCACCGTGTAGCCGCGCAGGCCGGCTTCTTTGAAGGTGGGTACATCGGGCAGGCTGGGCAGGCGTTTGTCGCCGGTGATGGCCAAGGCGCGCAGCTTGCCGCCCTTGATCTGCGGGATCGCCGTGGGGCTGGCGGTCACCAATACATCAACCTGCCCCGCCACCACGCCCAGCATGGCTTCGCCGGCGCCCTTGTAGGGAATGTGCGTCATGAAGAACTTGCCTTCTTTCTTCAACAACTCAGCCGACAGGTGGGTAGAGCTGCCCGGCCCGCCCGAGCCGAAATTGAGTTTGCCCGGGTTCTTTTGCGCGAAAGCCAGCAGCTCCGCCAATGATTTGTACGGCGAGTTGATGCCCACCACCAGCACCACCGGCGTTTGCGCGATGGTCGTCACCGGCACCAGGCCGTTGGCATGGTCCCAGGGCAGTTTGGCAAACAGCGAGGGCAGCATGGCATAGGTGGTGTCGTTGGTCAGCAGCGTGTAGCCGTCGGGCGCGGCCTTGGCCACCAGGTCGGTGCCTATGGTGCCGCTGGCGCCGGCCTTGTTCTCGACGTAAAAAGATTGTTTGGTCTGCTCGGTGAGTTTTTGCGCGATCTGCCTGGCTGCGTAATCGGTGGTGCCGCCGGGCGCGTAGGGCACGATGATGCGCACCGGTTTTTCAGGCCAGGCGGTTTGCGCCCATGCGCTGAGCTGGACGCCGAGGCCCAGGCCCGCGGCGATGAAAATGGTTTTCAGGTTTTTGTTCATGCTTGTCTCCGTTGATATGGATGTGATGTGACTGTGTTCACCCGGCCGTGGCGGGCGGCTGAATGGGGCGGCTCAATCGGGCTTGACCTTTGCCATCTGAATCACCTTGCCCCATTTTTCCTGCTCGGCGCGCTGGAATGCGGCCAGCTTCTCCGGCGGGCCGCCGACCGGTATGGCGCCCAGGTCCGTCAGCCGTTTGGCCACAGCCGGCTGCCGGAGTGCCGCATCCACCTCGGCAGACAGGCGCTTGACGATGTCGGGCGGCGTGCCGGCGGGCGCGTAAAGCGCATACCAGGACGAGGCCTCGAAGTCCTTCATGTTGAGCGCTTCTGCCACCGTTGGCACATCGGGGTACTGCGGCAGGCGCTGCGCGGTGGTGACGCCCAGCATCCTGAGTTTTCCGCTTTTCACAAAAGGCGTGCTGGTCAGCAGGGTGTCAAACATCAGTTGCACCTGGCCCGCCACCACGTCGCCGATGGCCGGGCCCGAACCTTTGTAGGGAACGTGCGTCATGGCAGTGCCCGTGCGGTACTTGAAGTACTCGGGCACCAAATGGGACGAGCCGCCATTGCCGGCCGACGCGAAGTTGATCTTGCCGGGGTTGGCCTTGAGCTGCTCGACGAGTTCCGGCAAGGTGCCCACCGGCAGCACCCGCGGATTGGCCACCACCACGATGGGCACGGTCACCACCAGGGACACCGGCGCGAAATCCTTGTTGGCGTCGTAGGGGATCTTCTCGTGCAGCCTGGGGTTGATGGCCATGGTGCCTATGCTGGCCATCATCAGGGTGTAGCCGTCTGCCGTTGCTTTGGCCGCCTCGCCCACGCCAATGAAGCCGTGGCCACCCGCCTTGTTTTCCACAATCACGGGCGTCTTGAGCGACTCGCCGATGGCCTGCCCCACGACGCGCGCCGTGATGTCGGTCGGCCCGCCCGCCGGGAAGGGTACGACGATGCGGATGGGTTTAGTGGGCCAGGTGGTTTGCGCCCATGCCGCGAGCTGGACGAAGCCCAGGCCTGCGGCCAGCAAAACCGTTCTCATGTTTTTGTTCATGCTTGTCTCTGTTGATGTTGGTTTGTTTTATTTTTGAAATGCTCAGCGCGTGATGCCGCCGGACTGAAAAGCGTCAATAGCTTCCGGCCCATAGCCCAGCTCTTGCAGCAGCTCCCGCGTGTGCTCGCCCAGCCGGGGCGGGTTCATGCGCACGCCGGGGCGTTCGCCGTTCAGCATGAGAGGAAGCAGCACGGTAGAAGTGGTTTGCCCTGCGCGTTCGCCATCGCACAAAGTGATGGGCGCAAGCCCGCCGGTGGCCTGGAGATGCGGGTCGTCAAACAGGTCTTGCGGCCGGGTGATGGGCGCGAACGGCAACGCGTGCATTTCAAACACGGCGCCGAGTTCGGCCGCGCTGTGCCCGGCCAGGTGCGAGCGCAGCATGGGCATCAACCAGTCACGGGCGCGCACGCGGTCGTTGTTGCTCTGCAGGCGCGGGTCAGCGCGCAACTCCTGCAGGCCGAAGGCCTCGCAGAAGATCGCCCACTGCGTGTCGCTCACCACGGCCAGGAAGATCTGCTCGCCGTCCTTGACGGTGAAGACGTCGTAGATCGCCCAGGCCGAGATGCGGCTGGGCATGGGCGCGGCGGGCTGGCCGGTCACGGCGAACTGCATCATGTGCTGGGCCACCAGGAACACATTGTTTTCAAACAGCGCGGCCTGCACCTCCTGGCCCTGGCCGGTTTTCTCTCGCGCGGCCAGCGCGGCCATGGCGCCGATGGCGCCAAACATGCCGCCCATGATGTCGTTGACGCTGCTGCCGGCGCGCAGCGGGTCACCGGCGCGGCCTGTCATATAGGCCAAGCCGCCCATCATCTGCACGACTTCATCGAGCGCGGTGCGGTGGTCATAGGGGCCGGGTAGAAAGCCCTTGTGGCTCACGTAGATCAGCCGCTCATTGAGCTGCGAAAGGCTGGCGTAATCCAGGCCCAGTTTTTTCATGGTGCCGGGCTTGAAGTTTTCGCTCACCACATCGGCCGTGGCGATCAGCTTGAGCACCAGCTCGCGCCCTTCGGGTGTTTGCAGGTTGACCGCGATGCTTTTTTTGTTGCGGTTGAACATGGGGAAAAAGCCCGCGCCTGAACCGATCAGCTTGCGGGTGTTGTCGCCGGCGATGGGCTCGACCTTGATGACCTCGGCGCCCAGGTCGGCCAGCAGCATGCCGCAGGTCGGGCCCATGACCATGTGGGTGAATTCGACGACGCGCAGGCCCGCATAGGGCAGAGGCTTGGCCGTGGAGTTGGTTTCAGGCATGCACGCCTCCTTGCACAAAACCTTTGGGCAAACCCGCTTCAGGCGTCATGCCGTAGATCGGCTCGCCCGGCAGCCCCGCCTGCAGCGGCGCGCGTGCGGCCATCAGCCGGCCGAGGTCGATACCGGTGGTGACACCCATGGCCTCGAACATGAAGACCAGGTCTTCGGTGACCACATTGCCTGAGGCGCCTGGCGCATACGGGCAACCACCCAGCCCGCCCAAGGAGGCATCAAAGGTGCGCACGCCTTCTTCGTACGCGGCCAGACAGTTGGCCAGGCCGAGGCCGCGCGTGTTGTGCATGTGGGCTGCACCGGCATGCGCGCCTATCTCCGCGCGCAGCCGCCTGAAAAGGCGCCTGACCTGCGCGGGATTGGCATAGCCCGTGGTGTCCGACAGGCCCGCCTCATCGGCGCCCGCGGCAATGCACTGGGCCGCCATGCGGATCACGTCGTCTTCGGCGACCTCGCCCTGCAGCGTGCAGCCAAAAGCGGTGGAAATGCCGGCCTCGACTTTCACGTGGGGCGCCGTGCGCTGGCGCAGCGCCGCGATGGCGCGCACCTCTTCGATCATCTCTTCGCGGGTCTTGCGCACATTGGCCAGCGAATGCGCGGCACTGGCCGAGACCGGCAGCGTGAGCTTGTGCACGCCGGCCGCCAGGGCCGCTTCAGCGCCGCGAAGGTTGGGCACCAGCGCCATGACCGTCAGGCCTGGCAATGTGAGCGCATGCCGCACCACTTCGGCGGCGTCGGCCATTTGCGGCAGCAGTTTTGCTGGCACGAAAGAAGCGACCTCGATCTCGCGCAAGCCGGCGTCATACAAGGCCGTGATCCAGCGCAGCTTGTCGGCCGTCGGCATGACGGCCTTGACCGACTGCAGGCCGTCGCGCGGGCCGACTTCGCTGATCAACACGTCATGGATGGCGGCAGACAGAGGGGGCAGGCTTGCATTCATTTTTGAAGTTCTGTAAGATAGAATTAAGTTCTTTCTAATGAAATACTCCGTGATTGCCGCCGGCTTGTCAAGCCGCGCGGCTTCATGCCCTTGCTTCCTTGAAAGGCACGCCATGCCCCGCAAAGCCCAGATCGAATCCGTTGCCGACAGCCACGCAGCGCCCGGCGGCGCGGCCGCGGTGGATCGCGCCCTGACGCTGCTGGCGGCCTTTCGCGCGGGCGACACCTCGCTCAGCCTGGCCGAGCTGGCCGCTCGCACACAGCTCTACAAAAGCACGGTACTGCGTCTGCTGGCTTCGCTGGAACACGCGCGCCTGGTGCAGCGGCTGGACGACGGCAGCTATGGCCTGGGCAATGAAGTGGCGCGGCTCAATGCGGTGTACGCAGCTTCGTTTTCGCTCGATCGCGTGGTGGTGCCGGCGCTGCGCGCGCTGGTGGCGGCTACGCGCGAAAGCGCCGCCTACCATGTGATGCAAGGCCAAGGTGCCGAAGCCGTGCGCCTGTGCCTCTACCGGGTGGACTCGCCCCAGCCGGTGCGCGACCACATACGCGCGGGCGACGTGTTGCCGCTGAACCGTGGCACCGGCGGCCGGGTACTGTCAGCCTTTGGCGTGAAACCGGCCGCCAGCGCGAAAGACAAGAATCTCTATGCCCGCATCCGGGAGCAAGGCTATTTCACGGCGACGGGCGACCGGCTGGCGGGCGTGGCCGGCATTTCGGCGCCCGTCTACCGGGCCGACGGTAGCCTGGCCGCCGCGCTGACGCTGACGATGCCGACAGAGCGTTACGACGAACAGCACGTGCAAAAAGTGCTGCAAGCCGCGCGAAAACTCAGCGGTTTGATCTAAAAAAAACAAAAAGCGCTCTGGAACTCCGGATTGTCGATGCTCCTGTTTTGATAGCTGCTTGCCTATGCTCTTATTGGGCTAGAGGCCAATAAGGCTTATAAGTCTTAGCGCGGCACGGCAGAGCCTGTCTGGCGCGCCAGGTGCATTTGGTGCAGCGTGATCTTGCGCACCTCGGCCTGGCTGGTTTCGATGTGGGCGCGCAGCAGCATGGCGGCCTGGTCGCCACGCTTGGCACGCACGGCCTTGAGAATCTTGGCGTGCTCTTCATAGGTGGCCTCAATGCGCGGTTGCTTGATGAAGTCAAGCCGGCGAATGATGCGGATGCGGTCGGTCACGTCGCGGTGCACGCGTGCCATCTCGGCATTGCCGGCGGCCGCCACCAGCGCGCAATGAAACGCTTCGTCCCACTGGGCCACCTGCACGTGGTCGGCGCTGCGCTGGGGCACCGGCACCAGCCAGATGGCGGCCAGTTCATCGAGCAGTGCCGTGTCGATCGCCTGGCTGCCGGCGCACAGCCGCTGCACGGCCGTGGTTTCCAGCACCATGCGCAGGTCGTAGAGCTGCTCGAACTTGTCGAAATCAAAAGGCAGCACGCGCCAGCCGCTGCGAAACAGCACCTCGACGAAGCCCTCCTGCTGCAGGCGAAACAGGGCCTGACGGACCGGCGTGCGCGAGACACCCAGGCGCTCGCTGATTTCGGTTTCGGTGAAGCGGTCACCCGGCACCAGCTTGAACTCGGATACGTCGCGCTTGAGCTCGTCGTACACCTCGTCGGCCCGCGAACGGTGGGCGGGCGGGCCGGAAAGGCTCGCGGGATGGCTGGCGGCAATGTGCATGGCGAAACTCTAGCAGTGTTGGGGCTGTGCCGGCAGCGTCGCCAGCACAGGCAGTAACTCGTCGCTGGTGGCCGTCCAGCCGACGATGGCGCCCTGGGCGCGCATCATCGCCACGGCCGCCGACTTGAAGGACGGGAAATAACTTTCAGTGCAGTCTTCCAGCAACAGGCTGTCATAGCCGCGGTCATTGGCTTCGCGCATGGAGGTCTGCACGCAGACCTCCGTGGTGACGCCCATGAACAGCAGGTGCGTGATACCGGCCTGCCGCAGCCGCTCGTGCAGGCCGGTGGCGTAGAAGGCGCCTTTGCCGGGCTTGTCGATGGTGATCTCGCCAGGCAGCGGCGCAAGCTCGGGGATGATCTGATTGCCCGGCTCACCGGCGATCAGGATGCGGCCCATCGCCCCCATGTCGCCGATACGCAGGGCCGGGTTGCCGCGCTCGCGCTTGGCCGGCGGGCAATCGGACAGGTCGGCCCTGTGCGCTTCCCGGGTATGCACCACCAGCCCGCCGGCGCGGCGCCAGGCCTCCAGCACGGCCTGGCAGGCCGGCACGATGGCCTGCAGCAGCGACACGTCGTTGCCCAGCGTTTCGCCAAAGCCACCCGGCTCGATGAAGTCGCGCTGCATGTCGATGATGACCAGGGCGGTGGACGCCAGCTCGAAGGTGTAGGGAAAGGGTTGGGCCTGGCCTAGTTGCATGATGGTGGTGATCCTGGGGAAGATGGGTAAGAACATGCGCGGACGTTCACGCCGAACCCTCGGCCGAAGGCTGATGATGCCCGCCGCCCATGTGCGCGCCCAGCACCTGGCGCTGGGCCCCGGCGGCCGGGGTTTCGAAGACGATGCGGCCTTCGCTCATCACCACGATACGGTCGGCCAGCTCGAGCAGCTCATCCAGATCCTCGCTGATCAGCAATACCGCGCCGCCCTGCTGCGCGACGCCGCGCAGGCGGGTGTGGATTTCTTTCACGGCGGCGAAGTCCAGGCCGAACACCGGGTTGGCGGCGATCAGTACATTGATCTCGCCATGCAGTTCGCGCGCCAGCACGGCCCGCTGTACGTTGCCGCCCGACAGGCTGCGGATGGGCGCGTTTTCGCCCTGGGTCTTGATGCCGTAGCTGGTGATCCATTCACGCGCGCGGCTGCGCCAGCGGCCGAAACGCAATCGCCCGCCGGCGCACAGCGGCGGCCGGTCGAAATCGCGCAGCGTCATGTTCTCGGCCACCGAGAGGTCGCCGACGCAAGCATTGCGCAGGGGCTCCTCGGGCAGGCTGCGCACCTTGAGTTCATGGTTCTCCTTGCGCGTGGCGGCATAGGGCTGGCCCTTGACCAACACGCTGCCGGCGGCGCGTGCGCGCTGGCCGACCAGCGCTTCGACGAGTTCGCGCTGGCCATTGCCGGAGACGCCGGCGATGCCGAGAATCTCGCCGGCCGCCACCGACAGGCTGAGCTCGCGCACGGCCAGCGTGCCGCGGTCGCCCATCACCGACAGGCTTTCCACCACCAGAGGCAAGACGCCGAATGCTACATTTTTGATAGCTGATATCTCAGGTGCGATATGGGCAGAAGGCACATTTTGTTTCGAAGAAGGACCTGGAGGCGGACCGGAGGCTGCAGCGGCGTCCCCGACCATGGCCTGCGCCAGCCGCGCCGGATCGGTGGCCGGCACCGGCGTGGTGTGCACGGCCTTGCCACGGCGCAACACGGTCACGTCGTCGGCATACGCCATCACCTCGCGGAACTTGTGGGTGATGATCAGCACCGTGCAATGGCCGGCGCGCGCAAAGTCGCGCACATGGCCCAGCACCTCGTCGGCCTCCTGCGGCGTGAGCACCGAGGTCGGCTCGTCCAGGATCAGCAGGCGCGGCTTCAGGTAAAGCTGCTTGAGCAGTTCCAGCTTCTGCTTCTCGCCGGCCGCCATGTCGATCGGCCGCGCGTCCAGGGCCAGCCGGAACGGCGTGGTCTGCAGAAAGGCTTCGAGTTCGGCGCGTTTTTTCTTCCAGTCGATGAGCGCCGGCGTTTTGCCACCGGCCAGCAGCAGGTTCTCGGCCACCGTCATGCCGGGCGCCAGCGTGAAGTGCTGGTAGACCATCCCGATGCCCAGGGTGCGCGCCACCACCGGGTTGTCAATCGCCTGCTCGCGCCCGTCGATCAGGATGCTGCCGTCCGAGGGCCGCTGAAAACCCGCCACACATTTGACCAGCGTGCTTTTGCCGGCGCCGTTTTCGCCGAGCAGCGCATGCACCGTGCCCGGCGCCACCTTCATGCTGACGCCATCGAGTGCGGTGAAGCTGCCAAAACGCATGCTCATGCGGTAGGTGTCCAGCGCCAGTGCACCGCTGGCCGGCGGCAGGCTGCCGATGGTGGCCGCTGAGTTGCTCATGGCGTGGCCAGTGCGTCCAGCACCGCAGCCGATGTCGCATGCGCGCCGAACACGCCGCCCTGCATGGTGATCATCTTCAGCGCCGCCGCGTGGTTGCCGGCGTCGGTGGCGGCGGTGCAGTCCGACAGCAGCAGGCATTCGAAGCCGCGGTCGTTGGCGTCGCGCATCGTCGTGTGCACACACACGTCGGTAGTGATGCCGGTCAGGATCAGGTTGCGGATGCCGCGCGTGTGCAGCACCATCTCCAGGTCGGTGGCGTAGAACGAGCCCTTGCCGGGTTTGTCGATCACCACCTCGCCGGGCAGCGGCGCCAACTCGGGAATGATTTCCCAGCCCGGCTCGCCGCGCACCAGGATGCGGCCGCAGGGCCCGGCGTCACCGATGCCCGCGCCGTTCGTGCCGATCTGGCGTGAGCGCCAGCGCTTGTTGGCCGGCAGGTCCGACAGGTCGGGCCGGTGGCCTTCGCGCGTGTGAATCAGGTGGTAGCCCGCGGCGCGCATGCCGGCCATCAGGGTCTTGAGCGGTTCAATCGGCGCGCGCGTCAGCGAGATGTCGTAGCCCATCTTGTCGACGTAGCCGCCTTCCCCGCAGAAGTCGACCTGCATGTCGATGACGACAAGCGCGGTATTGCCGGGCCGCAGGTCGCCGTCGTACGGCCATGCATAGGGGTTGGCGTTGATGAAGCGTTCCATCGTGATGCTTTCCTTGTCGGTGCTTGCAAGTGGCTAACGGGTGGAGGAAAGTTCGCCCGGGCTGCCGCTCACGGTGGTGCCCGGCCGGCAGGTGATGACCAGGATCAGCAGGGTCAGTACATAGGGAATGATGTTGAACAAGTGGTAGCCCCAGTTGATGCCGATGGACTGCAAGGCTGGGCCGATGGCGCCGGCGCCGCCGAACAGCAGCGAAGCGTAGACGCAGCGGATCGGGCTCCAGCGCGCGAAGATCACCAGGGCCACCGCGATCAGGCCCTGGCCGCTGGAGATGCCTTCGTTCCAGCTGCCGGGGTAAAACAGCGTCAGCGACGCGCCGCCCAGCCCGGCCACCATGCCGCCCGCGGCGGTAGCGGCAATGCGAATGGCTGAGACGGAATATCCGAGCGCGCGCGTGGCGTTGGCCGAGTCGCCCGCCATGCGCACCAGCAGTCCCGCGCGGGTGTTGGCGAAGGCCCACCACAGCGCCACCGCCAACGCAATGCCGATGGGCACCAGCGCGTTGATCTGCAGGGCCGAGCGCACGGCGGCCGAATCGCTCCAGTTGCCCAGGGCGATGGCCGGCAGTTGCGGCGCCTGCGGCTGGATCAGCGGCTTGCCCAGATAGAAGGCCAGGCCCATGCCCAGCAGCATCAGCGCGATGCCGGTGGCGATGTCGTTGACGCGTGGCAGCGAACAGAGCACGCCATGCAGCGTGGCCAGCAACGCACCGGTGGCGGCGGCGGCCAGCACGCCGATCCAGGCTGAGCCCGACAGGTAGGACGCGCCGAAGGCCGACATGGCCGACAGCACCAGCACGCCTTCCAGACCCAGGTTGATGCGGCCGGATTTTTCGGTGATGCATTCGCCCAGGCTGACGAACAGGAAAGGCGCGCCGACCCGCAGCGCGCCGCCGGCGATGCCGGCGAAGAAGATCAAGAGCTGGTCGGCGGTCATGGCTGCTCCGGCAGGGCGGCCGAAGGTGGGCCGGAAGGGCCGAGGCGGCCGATACGCGCAAAGAAGGCCTTCCAGTCCACGTCCCGCAGGGCCTCGCTGGCCAGGATGAGCACAAAGGCGATGCCCTGCAACACCAGCACCGAGGCATCGGGCAGGCCGAGGCGGCGCTGCAGCAGGCTGCCGGCCGCGCCGAAGCCGCCGAACAGGATGGCCACCGGGATGATGGCCACCGGATGCTGGCGCGCGATGAAGGCCACGAGGATGCCGGCATAGCCGTAGCCGGCGATCAGGGCGGCGTTGGCATTGGTGTGCACGGCGGCCACCTCGATGGCACCGGCGACTCCGGCGCAGGCGCCGCCGAGCGCGCAGGCCAGCAGGATCAGCTTCGACGCCGGCAGGCCGACGAGTTGCGCCGCGCGCGGGTTGCCGCCCACCACGCGCACCGCAAAACCCGAAGGCGTCATGTGCATCCACAGGCCTGCGGCCAGGCAGGCCAGCACACCGATCACCAGGCCCCAGTGCACGTCGGAGCCGGCGATGCCGCCTATGCGCATGCCTTCGGCCAGCGAGAAGGTCGAGGGCTTGTTCAGGCTGGACGGGTCGCGCAGCGGACCTTCGACCAGGTGCTTGAACAAGCCGATGGCCACATAGGCCAGCAGCAGGCTGCTGATGGTTTCGTTGATGCCGCGGTACTGTCGCAGCCAGCCGGCCAGCGCTATCCACAAGGCGCCGGCCAGCGCGGCGGCGAGACAGACCATCACCGTGCCGGCCGCGTTGGCCGGCAGCGGCAAACCCTGCGCCAGGCCGGCGCAGGCCAGCCCGCCCAGCACCACCGCGCCCTCGCCGCCGATGACTGTCAGGCCGGCGCGTGCCGGGATGGCGACGCACAGGGCCGTGAGCATCAGCGGCGCGGCGCGCTGCAGGGTGTTCTGCCACGAATACCAGTCGCCGAAGGCGCCCTTGAACAGCAGCAGCCAGACCTCCAGCGGGTTCACGCCGGCGAACCAGACGAAGACGCCAAACACCCCCAGCGCCGCGATGATGGCGCCGACGGGCAGCAGGAAGTTGGCGAGGGAGTTGCGCATGGATGAGGGAAGTCTCAGGCCCGCGGGATCAGCCGCCGGCTCACACCGAGCCGATCACGCCTTCCACCAGGTAGTTCATCTTTTCCAGCTCGAGGTCGGTCTGCTTGAAGACCTTGCCGGCCGGGACGATGGTGCCGCCCTTGTTGTCTTTGAGCGGGCCCTTGAAGATGTCGAAGCTGCCGGCCACCATCTGCGCCTTGACGCTATCGGCCTGCTTTTTGGCAGCATCGGTCACGGTCGGGCCATAGGCCGACATCTTCACGTAGCCGTCCTTCAGGCCGCCGCGGATGAAGTTGGGATGCGGTTTGCCGCTGCGTGCGGCTTCCACGAAGGTGGTGTAAGCCGTGAGCCAGTTCCACTCGGCGCCGGTCAGGTAGGCCTGGGGCGCGAGCTTGGCCTGGCTGGCGTGGTAGCCGCAGACCATCTTGCCGCGTTTGGCAGCGGTTTCGACAATGACTTTCGGGCCGTCCACGTGCATCGTGAAAACGTCCACACCCTGGTCGGCCAAGCTGTTGGTGGCTTCGGCTTCCTTGACCGGCATGGACCAGTCGCCGGTGAAGATCACGCTGGTGGTGATGCCGGGCTTGACCGAACGCGCGCCCATGGCGAAGGCATTGATGTTGCGAAGCACCTGCGGGATCGGCTTGGCGGCGATGAAGCCGATCTTGTTGCTCTTGGTCATGTGGCCTGCGATCACGCCGTTGAGGTACTGGCACTCCTCGATGTAGCCGAAGAAGCTCCCGACGTTCTTCGGGTGTTTGCCCTCGGTCCAGAGGCCGCCGCAATGGGCAAAGCGCACATTGGGAAACTTGGGCGCCACGGCCAGCACGTGCGGATCGAAGTAGCCGAAAGAGGTGGGAAACACCAGCGCCGCGCCGTCCTGCGCAATCATGCCGGTCATGGTCTTCTGCACGGCCGCGGTCTCGGGTACGTTTTCTTCTTCCACCACCTTGATGCCGGGCATCTTCTTGAGCTCGGCCGCAGCCAGGGCCTGGGCCTGGTTGTAGCCGTAGTCGTCGCGCGGGCCGACGTAGATCACGCCCACGGTGATCGGCTTTTGCGCAAAGGCAAGCGGGGCCAGGCCGGCGGCGCCGAGCGCTGCCAGGGACTTGAGGGTATCGCGGCGGTTGAATGACGGGTTCATGGATTAACTCCTCACAGGGTTGAAGAAACAGGAAGCAGGGTTCATGCGAGCAGGCTCACGTGGGCAGCCACCACGCGCCAGCCCTCGGGGGTGCGCAGCCAGGTCTGGCTTTGCCGGCCGGTGCCCGTACTGCCGTTGCGCTGGAACTCGATGTTGGCGGTGGCGAAGTCCCGGCCGTAGGTTGTGATCACGGTTTTCAGCACGCTGCGTTCCAGCCCTTGCGCAGGCCGTCCTGCGCGGAAGGCCTGGATGGCGGCGTAGCCGTACAGGTTTTCGGTCGCGCCGTAACGCAGGGTGTTCGGGCTGTCCCAGAACAGCTCGTCGAGTACGTCCACCTTGTTGTTGACGAGCGCGTCTTCGTAACGTGCGAACGCGGCCGTGACTTCGGCGAGAACATCCGGGAGATTGATGGCGAGAGGAGATGTCATGGGTTTAACGCTTCACGGGTTTGACATGCGCCACGCCGGCCTCGCCAAGCACCTGCGCAGCCCGGAAAGCCAGGTCTTCGCGCCACGGTGCGGCAATGATCTGCACACCGATCGGCATGCCGCCGGTGCCCGCCGGCCACAGCGGTGCGGCCACCACCGGGCAACCGGCGAAGGAAATGGGTTGTGTCAGCAAGCCCATCGCAGCGCGGCAGGGCTGGCGCGTGCCGTTGAGCTGCAGCCACTCGGTGCCGATCACGGGCGCGCTGACCGGCGTGGCCGGCGTCAGCAGTACGTCCCAGTCCTGGAACAACGCGTTGACCTTGTCGCGGTACACGCGGCGAAAGCGCTGTGCGCGCAGATACCAGTCCACCGGCTGCAGCGCACCGGCGATGAAACGGTCCACCGACAGCGGCTCGAAATCGTCGGCACGCGTGCGCAGGTCATCCAGGTGCAGGCTGCCGCCTTCGCTCGCGGTGATGATGAAGGCCGCCGCCCGCGCCAGCGAAGCGTCGGGCCACTGAACTTCGGATGACGCGCCCAGCGTCGCAGCGGCAAGCGCCGCCACCTCGCGCGCCTCGGGGGCGGCGTTGTCATGGAAATAACCGCCCAGCACACCGATGCGCAGTCCCTCCACTCCGTTGCCCAGCGAGGGCAGCACCGGCTGCACGCGCAGGGCATGGCAGCCTGGGTCCAGCGGGTCGGGCTGCTGCAGCGCGTCGTAAGCCAGCGCCAGCCCGGCCAGGCTGCTGGCCAAGGGGCCGAGGTGGTCGATGCTGTGCACAAAAGGATAACTGCCGCGGCGCGACAGGCGTCCGAAGGTGGGCTTGAGGCCCCAGACGCCGCACAGCGACGAAGGCACGCGGATGGAGCCGTTGGTGTCCGAGCCCAGCGTGACGGGCGCCTGTCCGGCCGCGACCGCCGCGCCGGAGCCGCCCGACGAACCGCCGGCGATCCGCGTCAGGTCGTGCGGGTTGCGGCACGGGCCGTAATGGGTGTTTTCGGTGGTGAAGCCATAGGCATATTCGTCCATGTTCAGCGCGCCCACCAGGACGGCGCCGGCAGCTTTCATCTGCGTGACCAGCACCGCGTCGGCCGAAGCCGCAGGCAAGCCCCGGTTGACTTTCGAGCCGGCCAGTGTGGTCAGCCCTTCGATGTCGAACAGGTTCTTGACCGCATAAGGCACACCGGCCAGCGGCCCCAGGGCTTCGCCGCGGGCTCGCCGCGCGTCCACGGCATCTGCTTCGGCGCGGGCGCGGTCCCGGGTTGTTTCGGTGAAGGCATTGACCCGGCCGTCGGTGGCGGCGATACACGCCAGGCTGGCGTCCACCAGCTCGCGCGCACTGACCTTACCCGCAGCCACAGCGGCCGCCATGGCCGAGGCGTCAAACGCTATGGTTTTCATAGCAGGCTGCCCTTGTCATCTATGGACGGAAAGGCTGCCGGACTGTAAATTTCGGCGAGCTCGTCGTGCGGCGCCAGTGGCGCGGCGTCCAGCAGCGCGGCCAGGGCGGCCGTGCGCTGCAGGTGGGCAACTACCCGGGCCGCGCGCTCCGGCGGCAGCGGCAGGCCCAGCACGGCGGCCGTGCTGCCGACATAGGCCGCGATTTTTGCTTCGTCCATCGTGTTTCCAGATGGCTCAGCGCCGCACTTCGCGCTGGAAAATTTCCAGGCTCAACTTCTTGGTGCTGATGAAACCCGGCTCGGACAACGTCTCCACCGTACGCGGCCGGGCATCGTTGTAGGGCAGGATTTCGGCGACGCGTGTCGGCCGCTTGGTCAGCAGCAGCACCTGGTCGGCCAGGTAAACGGCTTCTTCCAGGTCGTGCGAGACCAGCAGCATGGTGGTGCCGGTCTGCATGAAAACTTCCTGCAGCTTTTCGCGGATGAACAGCGTCATCTCGAAGTCCAGCGCCGAAAACGGCTCGTCCAGGAACAGCACTTCGGGATTGGGCGCCAGCGCCCGCATGATGGAAGCGGTCTGTTGCTGCCCGCCCGAGAGTTCATAGGGGTAACGGTTCAGGTCGAACTTCACGTCGAAGGACGCCACGAGCTCGGCCATGCGCCTGTCCACTTCGGCCTTGGATTTACCTTCGAGCTTGAGCGGGTAGGCGATGTTGTCGATGGTGCGCATCCACGGGAACATGGCCTCGCGGTAGTTCTGGAAGACATAGCCGATCTTGGTGTCCTTGAGCGACTTGCCGTCAAACAGGATTTCGCCCGCATCGATGGGGATCAACCCGGCGATCATGTTGATCAGCGTGGATTTGCCGCAACCGTTGGGCCCGAACACCGAGACGATCTTGTGTTTGGGGATGTCGAGGTTGAAGTCTTCATACAGCGGCCAGCCGGCAAAGTACTTGGTCAGGCCGCGTATGGTGATGTGTGTGCCGGCCGGGCCGGGCTGGAACTCACGCACCGGGACATCGGCGAATACGGGAGCGTTGAGAACTTCAGTCATCTTCCACTCCAATGCACGATGCGGCGCTCAAGCACCAAAAACAAAATATTGAGTGCATACCCCAGCGCGCCGGCAGCCAGGATGGACGCATACATGTCCTTCACGTTCATGACCTGCTGCGAGTTGATGATGCGGTTGCCCAGGCCGGTGTCGGCCCCGATGAACATCTCCGCGACGATCACGATGACCAACGCCATCGACACCGCCGAACGCAGGCCGACAAAACTAGGCTGCAGGCTTTCCCAGATCAATACGTCCTTGAACACCTGCCAGCGCGAGGCGCCCATGACCTTGGCCGCCATCACGCGCTGCTTGCGCGCGTTGATCACGCCGTAGGCGCTGTTGAAGACCACGATCAGCAGCGCGCCGAAGGCGGCAATCGCCACCTTGTTGATGTCCGACACGCCGAAGATCATCAGAAACAGCGGTATCAGCGCCGAGGACGGTGTAGAGCGAAAGAAGTCGATCAGAAACTCCACGCTGCGGTAGGCCTTTTCGTTGCTGCCCAGCAGCACGCCCAGCGGCATGCCGACCGCAGCCGCGATCATGAAAGCCTGCACCGTGCGCCACACGGTGACCGCGAAGTCCTTGAGCAGCGGCCCGCCTGCCAGGCCGCTGAGCAGCGCGCCCAATGCATCGATAGGCGGCGGCAGCAGGATGGCCTTGATGAAGCCCAGGCGCACCGCCAGGTCCCAGATGATGAAGAGCACCACCGGCCCGATGAAGGGCAGGGCCTTGTCCAGCGCCGGCTTGCGCTGCACGACGGCCGCCGGCGCGGCCGGAGGCGTCCAGGGTTTGGCGGGTGTCGCCGCTGTGGATGGGGTGTCCATCATGTCGCCGCCGGGCCGCCCCAAGGCGACATGGGCCCCCTCGGGGGGCAGTGCAGCCGCGTAGCGGCAAACGTGGGGGTGGTCATTTTTTCAGCCTTTGTAGAGCATGGAGTCCACCATGAGGCGCGAGCTGAAGATGCCTTTTTCGGAGAACAGGTCGAAGAACTTCTGGAAGTGCGCCACATCGGCCGGAGTGAACTCGTTGTACATGGTGTAGGCGGCCAGCGGTACCTCGCCGGTGAGAGGGCCCTCGATGGCGGTATAGCCCTTGAGGTATTGGCGCGCCTCGACTGACTTGCTGCGCACGTAAGCCACTCCCTTGCCGTAGGCCGCGACGAATTTTTTCGCGGCGTCGGGGTTCTTCTTGATGAATTCCGACGACAGCGAGGCTGAGCCGCCGAACCACGGCGCCATCGGGTCGCCCAGCACGTAGCGCGCGATCACGCCGGCTTCCAGCACACGGGTGGTGCCGTTCATGCGGCCTATGGTGCCGGTGGGCTCCAGTGTGTAGGCGCCGTCGATCTGGCCTGCGGCGAGCGCCGCCACATGCTGGCCGATGGGCAGTTCGACCACGGTCGCGCCGGTGGCGCCGCCGCGCTCCAGCACGGTCTTGGCCAGCGTCACGTTCTGGATGCCGGGACCGGAGCCGACGCGCTTGCCCTTGAGGTCGGCCATCACCTTGGCCGGGCTGGCTGCCGGCACGATCACTTCGTCGAGCACGTTCTTCACGTTGCTCGGGTTGGAGCAGAAGATCTTGAAGGTGCCGGGCTGGGCGATCTCGCCGATGGCGATGTTGGCCGAACCGGTTCCGTTGGCGGTGCCGTCGGCGCGGCCTGAGAGCACCGCCTCCATCACCTGCTGCGCGCCGGCGAATTTCAGCGCTTCCACGTCCAGGCCGGCTTCCTTGAAGTAACCCAGTTCGATGGCCGAGTAGAACGGCAGGCCGGCCGCGATGGGCCAGTAGCCGATGCGGATTTTCGGCCCGCTCTGCGCGTGCAGGAAGGCGGGCATACCCAGCAATCCCAACGTGGCACTGGCGGCCGTGGCCTTGAGCAGCGAGCGGCGCGCCGGGCCGGAAGAGGCGGATGACGGTGTTGGAACGGGCTTCATGGAATGCTCCTGCGGGTGATGGATAAGCGGTGGATGAATGGGTCGGTGAAGGAGTGAACAGCTTCAGGCCGGCGCGGTTGACGTCAGGGATGCGAGATAGGCGCGCCAGCCGCCCAGGTGTGTGATGTCCTGGGCGCCTTGCAGGGCGTGTGCCTCGCAGACGAAACCCTGGACGCTGCCGCCGCCCTCGAGTGCCAGCGTGCCTATGCCCAGCGGCGCGGGAATCAGCGCCACGAAGGAGCCGTAGTGCTGCACCGGCATCTCCCAGATTTCCAGCGCGATGCCCGCGCCTTCGTTGGGCGCCACGCGCAGCAGCCCTGGCTTGGGCGGCACCGTGCCCGGCAAGGCGTAGAAGCGATAGTCCGGCGCCGTGCGTGCCGGGCCGACCAGCGTGGCGCCGCGCGTTGTCAACTGGCTGTTCAGCGGCATGCCGGAAAGATGCGCGCCCACCACGGCCAGCCTGACAGTGGCCGCCGGCCTGATGCCCGGCAAGGCCACGGGCGCGGGCAGCGCTTCATTCAACGCGCCCTGCGGCAAGCCGGTGGCGTGGTGGTAGCGCTGCCCCAACTCAGCCAGTTGCCAGTCGCTGCCAGCCAGCCCCACTAGCGTGATACCGAAAGGCAGGCCGTCAGGACGCAGGCTGCTGGGCACCGAAAGCGCCGCATAGTCCAGCAGGTTGACGAAGTTGGTGTACGTGCCCAGGTTGCGGTTCAGCGTGACGGGGTCGCGTTGCATGGCCTGCAGCGTGTAGTGCGTGGGCGCGGTCGGCAGCAGCAGCACGTCGATGTCTTGCCACATCGCGGCGGCCTGCTGGCCCAGTGCGCGCAACTTCGTCTGGGCCGCGTACAGGTCGGCGGCGCTGTATTGTTTGCCCGCGCCGATGATGCTGCGCACCGGCTCGATCACCGCGTCTTCATGCGCGTCAAAGAAATCACGCACGGCGGTGTAGCGTTCAGCCACCAGTGCGCTTTCATACAGCAGCGCGGCCGCCTCGGCCAGCGGCGCGAAGTTGATGGAGACCGGCACGCCGCCCAGGGCCTGCATGCGCAGGACGGCCTCGCCAAAGGCCTGTTCGGCCAGCGCGTCGCCGTAGAAGCTCAGCGTCGAAGGCACCCCAAAACGAAAACCGGCCGGCAAGGCGGAGTCGGCCATCGCCAGCACTCGCGAATAGGGGTCCTGCGGGTCGTAGCCCATCGCCGCTTCGAGCACCTGCGCGGCCGTGGCCACGGTGCGCGCGAAGATGGACACGCAGTCCACGCTCTGCGCGGCCGGCACCACGCCGCGGGCGCTGATCAGGCCTTTGGAAGGTTTCAGACCGACGATGTTGTTCAGGCCTGCCGGCACCCGTCCCGAGCCTGCGGTATCGGTGCCCAGCGCAAAGTCGGCCTGCCCCGTCGCCACCACATAGGCCGAGCCCGAGCTGGACCCGCCTGATATATAGGCAGGGTTGATGGCATTGGGAACAGCGCCGTATGGCGAACGTGTGCCGTTCAGGCCGCAGGCGAACTGGTCGAGGTTGGTTTTGCCCAGCAGCTGCGCACCCGCATCGAGCAGCTTTTGCACCACCGCGGCGTGCGCCGTCGGCGTGTAGGCAAAGGCGGGGCAGGCGGCGGTGGTCGGCACGCCTGCCACGTCAATGTTGTCTTTGGCCGCGAATGAGAGCCCGGCCAGCGCGCCGCTGAGGCCGGGCGGGAAAGACGATGTCTTCGTGATCCAGGCCTCAGGCGCCCAGCCGGCATCCGCGCCTGCAGATGCCGTCACTCGCTCAGGCGCAGCGGAAGATTCGGGAGAGTTCGACAGTGATGAGGTGTGCACCAATTGAAAGCATCCATACTTGTGTACAAGACAAGATGCAAGAGTTATGCCAATTCACCAAGCCGCCTCGCCGCCGATTGCCCGTGACGGGAAAGCACTTAAATGCCTGCTTGCCGGTCAATTAGGCGTATGAATGTCATGGATAAAGCAATTTCGAGGTAATTAATCGCGCGCGATGTATCAAATACAGTAGAGGCCTATGGAAAAGCCTCGCTCCAACCCGAACACCAAACTGCGCGCCGTGCTGTTTGACGCCTACGGCACGCTGTTCGACGTGTACAGCGTGGGCCTGCTGGCGGAGCAACTGTTTCCGGGCAAGGGCGACGCGCTGGGCGTGCTCTGGCGCGACAAACAGATTGAATACACGCGCCTGGTGACCATCAGCAACGGCGGCGCGCACTACCGGCCGTTCTGGGACCTCACGCGCGCTGGCCTGCGTTATGCATGCAAACGGCTGGGGCTGGAACTGGGCGCCGCCCAGGAAGAGCAGCTCATGAACCAGTACCGCCACCTGTCGGCCTTTCCCGAGAACCGTGAAGTGCTGCAGGCGCTGAAGGCGCGCGGCATCGTCACCGGCATCCTGTCCAACGGCGACCCTTCCATGCTGGACGTGGCCGTCAAGTCGGCCGGCCTGGAGGGCGTGCTGGACCATGTGATCAGCGTGGACAGCATCCGCAAATACAAGACCGCGCCCGAGGCCTATGCACTCGGGACCAAAGCCACCGGGTTCGAGGCCAAACAGATCGCCTTTGTGAGCTGCAACAGCTGGGACGCGCTGGCGGCTACCTGGTATGGCTACCAGACGCTCTGGGTCAATCGCTACCAATTACCGTTTGAAGAACTGGGCACGCAGCCGGTGCATACCGGCAGCAGCCTGCGCGATGTGCTGTCGTTGCCGCTGCACTGACTTGCCACTGCCACCTACACCCTATTTTTGATTTGATTTTTTGAAGGGACGACACCATGACTACAACAAGCACCACACCGCGCACTGCCAGCCATCGCCTGCAGGTTGCCACCAATCTTTACCGCTTCATCGAAGACGAAGTGCTGCCCGGCACCGGCGTGGCCAGCGGCGCTTTCTGGAAGGGCTTTGACGCCATCGTGGCCGACCTGGCCCCGAAAAACTTGGCGCTGCTGGACGAACGCGACCGCTTGCAGTCCGAGATGGACGCCTGGCACAAGGCCCATCCTGGCCCCATCGCCGACATGAAGGCCTACCGCGCTTTCCTCGAAAAAACAGGCTACCTGGTGCCCTCGCCGAAGAAGGTCACCATCACCACCGGCAACGTGGACGCCGAACTCTCCAAACAGGCCGGCCCGCAACTCGTGGTGCCCATCCTGAACGCACGTTATGCGCTCAACGCCGCCAACGCACGTTGGGGCAGTCTCTATGACGCGCTCTATGGCACCGACGTTCTCTCTGAAGAAAACGGCGCCACCAAAGGCAAGGGCTACAACCAGGTGCGCGGCGCCAAGGTGATTGAATACGCACGCTACGTGCTGGACCGCACCGCACCGCTCAAGAAGGGCTCGCACATCGACTCCACCGGCTATGCCGTCAAAGGCGGCAAGCTGGTCGTCACACTCAAGGGCGGCAAGACCACGGCGCTGGAAGACGCGGACCAGTTCATCGGCTACCAAGGCAAGGCGTCCGCGCCTTCGTCGGTGCTGCTGCAGCACAACGGCCTGCACCTGGACATCCGTATCGACCGCACAACACCCATCGGCAAAACCGATGCAGCCGGCGTGAGCGACCTGGTGGTCGAGGCCGCGCTGTCGACCATCCTGGACCTGGAAGATTCCGTGGCGGTGGTGGACGCTGACGACAAGGTGCTGGCCTACCGCAACTGGCTGGGCATTTTGCAGGGCACGCTGACCGAAAGCGTGACCAAAGACGGCAAGACCTTCACCCGCGGCCTGAACCCGGACCGCGAATACACCTCGCCCAAAGGCGCCAAGAGCAAACCCGTCACGCTGCACGGCCGCTCGCTGATGTTTGTGCGCAATGTGGGCCACCTGATGACCAACCCGGCCGTGCTATACACCGCAGCGGACGGCTCGACAAAAGAAATTCCGGAAGGCATTCTGGACGCGGTTGTCACCACCGCCATCGCGATCCATGACCTGAAGCGCAAGGGCAAAACGGGCATCAAGAATTCGCGCAAGGGCTCGGTCTATATCGTGAAACCCAAGATGCACGGCCCCGCAGAAGTTGCCTTTGCCGACGAACTCTTTCGCCGTGTCGAAAAAGCGCTGGGCCTGCCTGACAGCACCGTCAAGCTCGGCATCATGGACGAAGAGCGCCGCACCAGCGTCAACCTGAAGGCCTGCATCGCGGCCGCCTCCAGCCGCGTGGCATTCATCAACACCGGCTTCCTGGACCGCACCGGCGACGAAATGCACACCGCCATGCAGGCCGGCCCGATGATCCGCAAGGGCAACATGAAGATCAGCCCGTGGCTCAGTGCCTATGAGCGCAGCAATGTGCTGACGGGTCTGGCCTGCGGCCTGCGCGGCCGCGCCCAGATCGGTAAGGGCATGTGGGCCATGCCCGACCTGATGGCCGACATGCTCAAAGCCAAAATCGCGCACCCGCAAGCCGGCGCCAACACCGCCTGGGTTCCCTCGCCCACGGCCGCGACGCTGCATGCGCTGCATTACCACCAGGTCAATGTGGCGGCGGTGCAAAAAGACATCGAGAAGACGGTAGACCTGAAGTCCGAAATCGCCCGCCTCCTGCCCGAGCTGCTGCGGGTGCCGGTCTCGCCCGACGCGCACTGGGCGCCCGCCGAGATCCAGCAGGAGCTGGACAACAACGCCCAGGGCATCCTGGGTTATGTGGTGCGCTGGATCGACCAGGGCGTGGGCTGCTCCAAGGTGCCCGACATCCACAACGTCGGCCTGATGGAAGACCGCGCCACGCTGCGCATCTCCAGCCAGCACATGGCCAACTGGCTGCTGCACGGCATCGTCACCAAGGCGCAGATCAAGGAAACCTTTGAGCGCATGGCCGCCGTGGTCGACGGCCAGAACGCCGGCGACCCGCTGTACAAAAAGATGGCAGGCAACTTCGACACCTCGTCGGCCTACAAGGCAGCGTGCGACCTGGTCTTCAAGGGCCTGGAGCAGCCCAGCGGTTATACCGAGCCGCTGCTGCACGCCTGGCGGTTGAAGGTCAAGGCCGGCGCCTGAACGCAGCGTGGTGAGCGGGCGCTTGCCCGCTGCGGCCTCTGGAAAAGTAGTCTGCTATCTATTTAGTAGCTACTTGCCCACGTTGCATATGGTCTAGAGGCCAATTTCGCTCAAGAAATTCTGGGGAGTCCGGAAGACTGCCGGCTTGCCACGTCAAAGCTCGCCCGCATCGGCCAGTTGCCGCTGTTTGATGACGACGCGCAGGCTGGGGTGCTCGGGCCGCCCCGAGCGGAACAGCATGACGTCGGTGTCGGCGCTGACCCAGGAGGCGGTGTCGGCGATAGCGCCGGGCGCTGCACCGAAGGCGGCAAGCTCCGGGCCGAGACGCGCACGCAGGGACTGCAATAGCGCCTCATGGACACGGGCGATGGCGTCCTCCGAACCCGGCCCGGACGCCGGGTTGAGCAGCACCAGGTCCATCTGTGCGAGTTTTTGGTGGTTGAAATACAGGGTTTGCTCAAAATGCGCGCCCTCACATGGCGCGTCGGCCACACGAAGCGAACCCAGCGCGCCTGAGGGCAGCCGCCGCGGCGCCCTGACGGCTTGGGCGTCGGGCAGGGCGGCGGCGACCTGCTCGCGGTCCATGCCCAGCAGCGCGGCATTCTCCAGCACGGTGTGCGGCCATGCAACCGGGCACAAGCCCAGCCAGAAGGCACCAATCAACCAGCCCCGCGGCCAAAGGCCACGAGACACAGACCGGGCCCGGCGCGAGAAGATGCACCGGAATATCTCAAGCGAAAACAACATTAAACACACTCCGCAACACAGAAGGGCATTTTGCACACCCCAAAGTGTTGTGCGAAACCGACCGTTCCTGACAGGCGCCCAACTTGCAGGGCTGCGCGCCAAAACCAGTATTCAGAGGCATTTAGGCGCAAGTTGCCGTCAATAGTTCTCTACACAGAGCTTCAACCCATATGTATACAGGCGAAACCAAGTGAAACATTTTGCAAGCATTTCAATGAAGACACGGTTGGCCCTTACCCTAGACACCTCCCTCGCCCCGGCACGGACGGTTGCAAGCTGGCTGGCTGAGTGTCGACACCTTTATTCTTTGCAAACCTTGGCTCCAGATGGCTTCGCAACCTGATGTTCTTCAATCCTGTCTCCAGGCGGCCGCCCAAGCGGCTCGGCCCGCCCTGGAGCAGTGCATAGAAGATGCGGTGGCGGGCCTGCAGGTTGCGGAAACGCAATGCACCACGGTCAAAGAACGCGACGAGCTGGCCACCGCCTGGCGCGACCTTCAGAAGAACAAACCCGCCTGGAGCACGCAGTACCCCGCCGACCTGCTCGTCCACTTCCAGGCCAATGTGAAGACGGCCGCGCAGGCGGCTCGAACCCCCGAAGCCACTCCGGAACAGCTCGCCGCCTCGGCCACCGCGTCGTCCAGCGCCTTTGCCGCGCTGAGCCACACCAGTTTCTCCCTGGTCGACGACAGCCACGTCTCGCAGGCCATCGAATCGTCGCGCCTGCTCCAGCAGGTGCTGCCTGCGGTGGAGCAAACCCTGCCCGAGCTCAACAAGCTGATCAGCACCGTCCAGGGGCTGCCCAATGTGAGGCCGGAGCTCAATCCGCTGCGGCCGGACGTCTTTGCACAAACATTGCGCGAAATGGTGGCGGCCAGCAATGCCGAGCCGGCCATCGCCTCGCTCTGGTTCAAATACCTCGCCGACCCGCTGGGACGTGAGCTCAAGCGGCTGTACGAACGGCTGATCAATCAGCTGGAGCTGGCCAACGTGCAGGGCGCCAGCTACCGGGTGTTGCAGACACCGGCCAGCGTGGGCCGCAGGCGCGGCCAGGGCGGCAACGGCTCAAGTGCTGCCGCCATGGGCTCGGGCAACGGTGGCGGTGATGGCGACGGGACCGGCGGCGGTGGCGGAGAAGGCGGCTTTGGCGAAGGGGGTGGCGCCCCGGCGCCGCAGTATGCCGACCTGTCCAACTACGAAATCCGGGACGAGCTGTTCCAGGAGTTTTTGTTCGGCGGCGGCGGCAACGCCCACCACGGGCTGGCGCCTTCTTATTACCAGACGGTTGAGAAGGAGCTGACCGCGCTCAAGGAAGCGCCCGACTCCGGCTCTGCGCCGCTTGCCGAGTCACGCCCCGGCTACTTGTCTGACTACGAAGACATGCCGGCCGTCGACCGGCCGCAACGGCTGATCGACGAACGCAGCCACCTCAACGCAGAGGTGTGGGGCTCGTATGCGCAGCCCCGTGAGCGGGCGATCATCCGCACCCAGCTCAAAAAAGAGGCCCAGCAGGTCGGCCAAGTGCTGGGGCTGGAGGTGGTGCGCAAGCTGGTGAACCAGGTGGCGCAGGACCCGCGCCTTCTGGTGCCGGTGCGCGAAGCTATCGTGGCGCTGGAGCCCTCATTGCTGCGTCTGGCCATGGTGGACCCGCGCTTTTTCAGCGACGAAGGCCATTCCGGGCGCCGCCTCATGGAACGGGTGGCGCAGCGCAGCTTCAAGTACAACGACGAATTCAGTCCCGAGTTCCTGGCGTTTTTTGAGCCCGTCACACGCGCCTTCAATGAGCTGAACAGCCTCACGATTGAGGACGCTCAGCCTTTCGGCATGTCTCTGGCCGCGCTCGAATACGGCTGGGATGAGCAGGACCAGCACGAGTCGGAAAACCGTAGCAACGTGCTGCAGTCCTTGCGTTTTGCCGAAGAGCGCCAGACGCAGGCCGACCAGATCGCCTTTGAGCTGAGCACGCGTTCGGACCTGGACCAGGTGCCCGGCCTGATACTCGACTTCCTCTTCGGCCCCTGGGCGCTGGCCATGGCGCACGCCAAGCTGGCCGACACGCGCAACCAGATTGATCCCCTGGGTTTTGGCTCTGTGGTGCCTGACCTGCTCTGGAGCGTCAAGCGCGAAGTGACGCTCAAGCGCCCGGCCAAGCTGATCGAGATGATCCCGGGTCTGCTGGCCAAGTTGCACGAGGGCCTGGAGTTGCTGGGCCAGGACCCGCGCGAGAGCGAGCCCTTTTTTGAAGGCCTGATGAAGCTGCACCGCCCGGTGCTCAAGCTGCGCCGCCTGAAAAGCCGGCGCGACGCGGAAGAGTCGGGCGTCGCGCCGCTGGAGCCGGATGAGCTTTCATCCACGCCCGAGGCGCTACCGGCCACGCCCGAGCAGCGCCGCGCCAAAGCCGCCGCCCACCCCTGGCTGGCGCGCGACGAGCTGGATGCCGCCGGCTTTGAAGACACGCTGCCGACGGTGCCCGGCGAACTCATGCCGCTGGAAGAAGAGCGCACACAACCCGCCGCCGCGCAGGCTGAGCAGGCTGCTGCAGAAGAGGTCGATTCCTCCCATGCCGAGCTCCTGGCCGAGCAGGAGGCGTCCGCCAACCCCCCGCCGGCCATGGACCAGGGAGATGCCGAGCGCGTGTTGCTCACCTTGCGCGCCGGCCACTGGGTCGATCTGTATTCACGCCGCCGCTGGCTGCGCGCCCAGCTGATCTGGGCCAGCACCAGGGGCACGCTGTTCATGTTCGTGAGCCATGGCGGCCAGCCTCATTCCATGACCAAGCGCAGCTGCGAGCGCCTGATCCGCGAACGCCTGCTCAGGCCCGTCGACAGCCATGGTGTGGTGGCGCAGGCGCTCGACGCCGTCGCGTCTGAAGTGGCCTCGCAAACCACTCCGGCCGCCCAGGCCGAACCCGAAACCGCATAGCGCGCGGCTGCCCGCCGCTGTAGGAAAGCGCCAAACCGGCGCTCGCGGCCCTGTCTGACGCCTCGCCGCCCAGGCGGCGCGCACACTGGCCTGTCCGGCGTCCCCACAATCCGACCCTGCCTGCGAGCCCAACAGCTCTTGTGTTGCAGTGAATGTGGGCGCCGTCCCCACCTCTCACCTTCACTTCTCCACCCACCCATCCACCCGAAAGACAGCTATGACTGAAAAATCCGCCTCCGTTCATTGGGAAGGCCAGGGCAAAAAAGGCCAAGGCCAGATCAGCACCGAAACCGCCGCGCTCAAAGCCTATCCCTATGGTTTCGGCAGCCGCTTTGAAGACGACCGCAGCGGCACCAACCCGGAAGAACTGCTGGGCGCCGCCCATGCGGCCTGCTTCACCATGGCCTTTTCTTTTGCCTGCGACAAGGCGGGCTTCGCCACCGAAAAAGTCGACACGCGCGCCCGCGTCCGGCTGGTTTCACAGGGCGACGGCTTCCTGATCGACCGCATCGCACTGACGCTGCAAGCGCAGGTTCCCGGCATCGACGAGGCGAAATTTCAGGAAATTGCCGCGGGCGCCAAGAAGGGCTGCCCGCTGTCAAAAGCGCTGGCCAGCGTGCCGGAAATCACCCTCACGGCAACGCTGCTCAAATAACCAGAAACAAGGGCGGCACCGGCATGAATCCAAAAACCAATTTCTCGTTTGAAGTTCAGTACACGGCGGGCTCAGGCGCCGCGCCTGACAGCGTGATGGCCTCACTGGGCCCGTCGCTGCAAAAGGTATTTGCCGCCACCGATCCTTCAGCCACTGTGGCGGTGAGCGACAGCCACAAAGGCAGCGGCAACCAGATCGTTGAGCTGGTCACGACGCTGCAGGACGCGGAGATTTCGGACATCCTCAAGGCGTTTTCAGATAAGCACGGCGTCACCGTGAGCGCGCTGGAATAACGCCGACGGAAAGGTGCAAGGGCTCAGGCCTGCCAGACCCCGTAGCCCGCTTCGCGCAGGGCAATGCCCAGTTCGACCTCCATATCGCGCGCGGCGTCGTAAGGCATGGGGTTGTACATCTCGTACAGCCGCGGCAAAAGACGCACGCCGAAATCACGCGCATAGCGATTGGACTGGATGCCGGCCTTGTGCTTGTCAAACCGCACGTCCGGGTCCAGCCCGGTCATGCCGACATAGACAAAAGGCTTGCCGAACTGGTAGTCCGGGTTGGCGCGGCGAAAGCGCGCGACGTCCCACACCTCGGCCCCAAGCTCGATCACGTAGACGCTGTAGTGGTGGCTTTTGGGCCGGGCCGGCATGGGTGGAGGGCGTGAGGGGTGGACGTGTGCCGACTTTAACGCAGTTCACTCTCCCGTAATCGCTATCAAAAAAGTAGCTACATGTCTAAGCACTGATTGGGCTGTGGCCTGTTTTTTCTTAAGAATTCTGTTGCTGGCCCTGTAGTTGCCGAGGCTGCTGCATTTCAGTCGCCGGCTCCAGGTCGCCGGCATTGGCGTCTTCTACTGCCTGGCCTTGTGCCTGCGCCTGCCCGATGCCTTCTTCCTGCAACCAGCTGCCCGAAGACACCACCAGATGAATGAAGTGCAGCTTGGCGACCGCCTCGGTCGGCAGGATAAAGGGGTAGAAGTCGGGCTGGCCCATGCTGCGCGACATCTCATTGAGCATGGTGGTCAGGCGTGTCCAGTGGTTCAGGAAGGTGAGGAACTGCTCGGCTTCAGGATGCTCCGGCTTGTACAGGGCATCGATGGTGAAGGGCGTGAACTCCAGGTCGAAATGGTCCACGCTCAGGCCGAAACTCAGCGCCGTGTCGATCGCGTCACGCATGTGCAGGTAATGCGCCCAGCACTCGGCCCAGTCTTCCCAGGGGTGGGTGCTGGCGTAGGCGCTGACGTAATGCAGCGGCCAGTCGGCAGGCGGGCCTTCGTCGTAGTTGCGCTGCAGGCTGGCTTTGTAGTCGAGTGTTTCATCGCCGAAGAGCTCGTGAAAGCCGTCCATCCAGGACGTGCCGGCGACCAGGCGGTCCCAATAGTAGTGGCCCACCTCATGGCGAAAATGCCCGAGCAGCGTGCGGTAGGGTTCGCGCATGGCCTTGCGCACCGCCTCGCGCTTGGCGTCGTCGGCTTCGTCCACATTGAGCGTGATGAGGCCGGTGTTGTGGCCCGTCATGATGTGCGGGCCGTTCACCTGCGAGCGCAGGAAGTCGAACATCAGGCCGCGTTCGGTGTCTTCGCTCATGCGGGACGCCACCGGCAGCCCGAGCAGGATTAGCGAAGAGACCAGCCGGCGCTTGGCCAGCTCGACCTGCCCCCACAGGTAGCCGTTGTCGGGCAGGGCCGGATCGGTCAGATCCGGAATGGTGCGGTTGAGGCGGCAAGCGCGGCACATGTCGGCGGGGTCTTCCACCGGCACCAGCCAGTTGCAGGATGCGGGAGTTGAAAGGTTAAGGCAGCGCTTGTAAAGCGGCTCACCGCTTTCGGAGGCCACAGCCTGGGCAGGCTCAGCGCCTTCGGCAGAAGCAGCCGGCGCAGTGCCGGGCGCGGACTCCTGGCCGGGAATCTGCTCGAGCGAAGGCGGCTGGACATCGTCGGGCGGAGCGCTGGCAGGTGCACTGGAGGCTTGCCATTCCTGCCACGTACCTTCTTGCGGCCCCGGCATCAGCGGCAGCAGCAAGCCGCGCTCGCAGTCGTAGCCCAGCGGCGTGCCGCAGGCCAGGCACTTGCTGTTGCGGAAAAAGACGGGCTGTCCGCAATGGCAACGGAAGTTGCGGCCCGCCAGCAAAGGCAGGGGCTGTTCAGTGGATCTGGATGGTGTGGTGAAAAACAAGTGGCGTGCCCGGATGAATGATGGGCCTGCACAGCTGAAAGCGCAAAGCACCCGGCAGGAGGGTACAGGATAGCGCCGCCGGGCTTCACCGGGCGCGGCGGCAACACCTGTCATGCTGTCAGTGCAAGCCGACAAACAAGGCGGGCCTCTTGCTTTTATCATCGGGTATCAGACATGTTTGCGGGCCTGCCTGCCGGACACCTGCAAAACCCTGTACCTAACCCACATCCAACCCCCATCAACCACAACACCTCAGAGGACACCATGCCCACTTACCACGTCGAAATGATGGAAGGCCGCACCGTCGAGCAGAAGAAAAAGCTCGTCGAGGCCATTACCCGCGTAAGCGTCGAGATTCTCGGCGGCCAGCCTGATTCGGTGGACATCCTGATCACCGACATCAAGCGTGAAAACTGGGCCACCGGCGGCAAGCTCTGGTCCGAGCCGAGAGACTGACAACGGACGCCCGGGCCATGCCCGCTTCCCTTGCCGGCCTGCAGGCGCGCCACGGCCCGCGTTACCGCTGGCTGCTGCTGCTGGCCGTGATGATCGGCACGATGGCTTCCATCATGTCGTCGACCATCGTGAACGTGGCCATTCCCGACATGAGCCACCACTTCACGCTGGGGCAAGAGCGCGCGCAATGGGTGAGCTCGGGTTTCATGGTGGCCATGACGGTCTCCATGCTGACCACGCCCTGGTTGCTTTCGCGTTACGGTTATCGCCGCACCTATGTGGGCACCATGGTGCTGCTGATGGCCGGCGGCATTGTGGGCGGCCTGGCCAACAGTTTTGGCCTGGTGCTGGGCGCGCGGGTGGCTGAAGGCCTGGCGGCCGGCGTGGTGCAACCGATTCCCGCGATCATCATCATGCGGGCCTTCGGGCCGCATGAGCAGGGGCGCGCCAGCGGCCTTTTCGGCATGGGCGTGGTGCTGGCGCCGGCGCTGGGTCCCAGCGTGGGCGGCATCCTGGTCGACCTGTTCGGCTGGCGTTCGATTTTTTTCATGGTGGTGCCGCTGTGCCTGGTGTCGCTCTGGATGGCTTTTCGCTATGTGCCCGACACCGCGCCGGGCGGCGTGGAGCCCAACCGCAACGGCGCGATGATCGACTGGCGCGGCCTGCTGCTGGGCGCGGTGGGCACGCTGTGCCTGCTCAACGGCATGGTCGAGTTGCACGGCGCTGAGCGCGTGCATGCCTTTGTATTGCTGGGCGCCGCGCTGGCGGCGCTAGCGGCATTCATCTGGTGGCAGCGCCGCCTGGCGGCTTCCGGTGGCGCACCGTTGATGAACCTGGCGCTCTTTGGTTACCGGCCTTTTGCCATGGGCAGCATCGTGGCCTTTATTTACGGCACCGCGCTGTTTGGCTCCACTTACCTGCTGCCGGTGTACCTGCAGCTGGGCCTGAACCTCTCGGCCTCGCACGTCGGCACCATCCTGCTGCCCGCAGGCCTGGTGCTGGCGGCCACGATTGCCGGTGTGGGCCGCCTGGCAGACAAGCACCCGACCTGGCTGCTCGTCAGCACCGGCCTGGCCCTGCTGGCGGCTTCGTTCGCGCTGATGCTCACGGTGGGCCTGGCTTCGGGCTTGTGGATGCTGGTGATGTGGGCCACGCTGGGCCGCATCGGGCTGGGGTTCATCCTGCCTTCGCTCAACCTGGGTTCGCTGCGCCCCTTGCATGAACACCTGCTGTCGCAGGGTGCGAGCGCCATCAACTTTTTGCGCATGCTGGGCGGCGCGATCGGCGTGAGCCTGTGCGGCATCGTGCTCGAATGGCGGCTGGCCGCCCATGGCGACTCACTGGCCAACGCCACCAGCAGCCCGGCGCGGCTGGCCGCTTTCAATGAAGCCTTCCTGATGCTGGCCGCCTTGTGCCTGCTGGCCATGGTGGCTGCGTGGCAACTTCGTGCGCCGGTGCCTGCCAGGTCCGCCCCACTCGACAATTCACCCAACGACAAGCAGGACGCCGACTGACATGTGCCAATTACTCGGCATGAACTGCAATGCCCCCACCGATGTGACCTTCAGCTTTCGCGGTTTTGCGCAGCGCGGCGGCCACACCGACCACCACGCCGACGGCTGGGGTATCGCATTCTTTGAGGGCGACGACAGCGTGGCCGGCGGCAGCGACCGCGGCCTGCGCCATTTTGTCGACCACCAGCCGGCCTGCAGCTCGCCGGTGGCCGAGCTGATCAGCCGCTACCCCATCAAGAGCCGCAACGTCATCTCGCACATCCGCAAGGCGACGCAGGGCCGTGTCGCGCTGGAGAACTGCCACCCCTTTGTGCGCGAGCTCTGGGGCCGCTACTGGGTGTTTGCGCACAACGGCGATCTGAAGGATTTTTCACCGCGGCTGCACGGCAGCTTCAGGCCTGTGGGCACCACCGACAGCGAGCGCGCCTTCTGCTGGATCATGCAGGAGATGGCCAAGTCGCACGCGGGCGTGCCCAGCGTGCGCGAGTTGAGCATCACGCTGCGTGAACTGGCGGCACAGATCGCCACGCATGGCACCTTCAACTTTTTGCTGAGCAACGGCCAGGCATTGTGGGCGCATGCATCCACGAATCTTTATTACGTGGAACGCAAACACCCTTTCGCGCATGCCACGCTGAGCGACGAAGAGGTGAGCGTGAATTTTGCCGAGCACACCAAGCCCTCAGACCGGGTGGCCGTGGTGGTGACAGCGCCCCTGACCACCAACGAGACCTGGACGGCGTTTGCGCCGGGGGAACTCAAGGTGTTTGAAGACGGGGCGCTCTCGGCGGCCTAGGGCTTGGCTGCCGGTTTTTCGGCGGGAGCCGCCGGGCATGCGGCGGCTTGCCCGTTCAGTTGCTGGCGCTCATGCGTGAAAGTGGCGGCAGCCTTGCCGTCGTTGCGCCGCACCGTCACCACATAGATGCTGTCAAAGTCGCTGCCTTTCCAGTGCGGCACGTCGCCGGGGTTTCCACCCATGTCTTTGAGCATGGCCTTGACCACGTCTTCCAGTTTCTTGTGCTCCCACGCGACGAAGACCACGGCGTTCTGGTAACGCGGCGCAGCGAGTTCCTGCTGCAGGCCCGCGATATTTTCAAAACCAAATGAGGTGTTGATCGGCAGGCCGGCCTGCACAGCCGTGGGCGCCACGGTGAGCAGGGGCCGAACATAGTTGTAGAGCTGATCGCCGTCGGGTTTTTTCTCGTGCGGGTCTGAGGCGAAAACGAAGTCCGGCTTGCCAAACTTGCCCAGCAACACCGCCGGCAGCGCCAGCGCCCGGTTCAGGCCCTGGCAGTTGATCTGGCCCAGCCCGGCGGCCGGTTTTTCGGCGTGGCGGATGAAGACCAGGGTCTGCAGGGTTGCGGTGGGCTGGGCCCAGGCCGCCCATGGCGACACGATAAGCACTGCCCCGGCCACCAGGCGGAAGCTGCTAATGATGTGTGTACATACCGTAGCGGCACTGCAACGAAATTTGCCGAAAAAGTGACGCAAGGATGCCGTGGGCAAGGGAAAACCCGCAAACAAGGTAATAATAATCATTCTCATTTAAAACATCTCCAGAATCCAACATGTCTTCATCGCGCTTTCTTCTCACCCCTATCGCCGCCGCCACTTTGGCACTCTGGTTGCCGCTCAGCCATGCGCAAAACACCCCTGCGCCGGAAGGAAACACGCCCACGGCCACATTGTCCACGGTGACGGTAAACGCCAGCGCCGACGCTTCGGCCGAAGGCTTGACCAAGCCGTTTGCCGGCGGCCAGGTGGCGCGCGGCGGGCGCGTCGGCATCCTGGGCAACCAAGACATCATGGAAACGCCGTTTTCCAGCACCAGCTACACCAACGAATTGATCCAGGACCAGCAGGCCAAAAGCGTCGCCGATGTGCTGCTGAACGACCCGTCGGTGCGCACCGCCCGCGGTTTCGGCAACTTCCAGGAACTCTACATGGTGCGCGGCTTCCCCGTGTACTCGGATGACGTGGCGTACAACGGCCTGTACGGCATGCTGCCGCGCCAGTACATCGCCGCCGAATTCCTCGAGCGCGTGGAAGTCTTTCGCGGCGCCAACAGTTTCCTCAATGGCGCGGCGCCCGGCGGCAGCGGCATAGGCGGCAGCATCAACCTGCTGCCCAAGCGCGCGCCCAACGAGCCGCTGAGCCGTGTCGGCCTCAGCCTGCAGTCCGGCGGCCAGGCCTCGGTCTCGACCGATCTGGCACGCCGCTTCGGCCCCGACCAGGCCACCGGCATCCGCCTGAACGCGGTGCAGCGCGACGGCGGCACCGGGGTCGACAACGAAAAAATGAAGCTCACCGCCATCGGCATCGGCCTGGACTGGCGCAGCAGCAATGTGCGTATCTCCGCCGACATCGGCCACCAGGACTACACACTGACCGCCGGCCGCCCGAACGTGACACCGTCGGCTCTGTTGCCGATTCCCGCAGCGCCGGATGCAAAAAGCAATTTCGCCCAACCCTGGACTTCTGCCAAGGAGCGTGACACTTTCGCCACCGTGCGCGCCGAAGTCGACTTCAACAGCGCCATCACCGGCTGGGTCGCGGGCGGCCTGCGCAACAGCTGGGAGGGCAACGACCTGGCCAACCCGACCATCACCAATGCCGCAGGCGCCACGACGGCCACGCGTTTCAGCAACACGCGTGAAGACAAGATCACCACGCTGGAAGCAGGCGTGCGCGCCAAGTTCGCCACGGGCAGCGTCGGCCACACCGTGGTCGCCTCCGCCGCGACCTACAAGAACGACCGCAACAACGCCTTCGCGTTTTCCGCGGCCAATGTGGTCAGCAATATCTACACGCCGGTGGCCTCGGCCTTCCCGGTGGCCAACAGCACCGCTGCAGGTTTTGTCGGTAACAACCTCGCCAGCCCCGCGCTGCAGGCCAAGACCGACACCTCCAGCCTGGCCATCGCCGACACGCTTTCGTTCGCGCAGGACACCGTGCTGCTCACGCTGGGCGCCCGCAACCAGACCATCAAGCAGCAGACCTTTGCCTACAACACCGGCGCCGCGCAGTCACCCGTTGAAAGCAGCCGCACCACGCCGGTAGCCGGCATCGTGTTCAAGGTCAACAGCAAGCTGTCGATCTACGGCAACTACATCGAAGGCCTGGTGCCCGGCAAGGTCGCACCTGCCACCGTCACCATCGCCGGTGTGGTGACGCCGGTCACGAACGCCGGCGCGGTGTTCAAGCCCTTCCATTCCAAGCAAACCGAAATCGGCGCCAAATACGACGCCGGGACCTTCGGCAGCAGCGTGGCCCTTTTTAAAACCAACCGCCCGCTCGACGGTACCGTGGGCACCGTTTACGGCGCTTTCGGCGAACAACGCAACCAGGGCCTGGAGTTCTCGATCTACGGTGAGCCGATGCGCGGCCTGCGCCTGCTCGGCGGCGTGACATTGCTCGATGCCAAACAAACCAAGACCCTCACCGGCGCCACCGACGGCAAGGACGCCATTGGCGTGCCGCGCCAGCAGCTCAACATCGGCGCCGAATGGGACGTGACCGGCGTGCGCGGCCTGGCGCTCAATGCGCGCGTCATCCACACCGGCAAGCAGTACGCCAATGCGGCCAACACCCAGCAACTGCCGGCCTGGAGCCGCCTGGATGTGGGTGCGCGCTACCTGATGGACATCGGCAACGGCCGGGCCCTCACGCTGCGTGCACGTGTCGACAACCTGCTCAACAAGTCCTACTGGGCGTCGGCCGGCGGCGCCTCGCCCAGCGACAACTACCTGGTCATGGGCGCGCCGCGCACCTTCGTCGTGAGCGGCAGCATCGACTTCTAAGGCCCTGACCGGACTGACACCATGCGCACGCTCTGGACCACGCTTCATCGCTGGATGGGGCTGTTCACCGCGCTCTTCCTCATCGTCTCGGGCCTGACCGGCGCCGTCATCTCGTGGGACCACGAGATCGACGGCTGGATCAACAGCAAGCTCTACGACACCGAGGCGCGCGGGCCTTTTCGCAACCCTTTCGAGCTGGCCGCTGCCGTCGAAGCTCACGACCCGCGCGCGCGGGTTGCGTACATGCCGCTGGGCTTTGAGGAAGGCCACGCCGCGGGCTACTTCGTGCAGCCGCGCAACGACCCGGCCACCGGCAAGCCCTACAAGCTCGGCTACAACCAGGTCTTCGTCGACCCGGTCACGGCCGAGGTGCGCGGCAAACGCGACTCCACCGCGGTCTCGTTCAAGCCCGAGACGCTGATGCCTTTTTTGCGCAAGCTGCACTACACGCTGCATGTACCGGCGATGTGGGGCAGCGACCGCGTCGGCCACTGGATCATGGGCGGCATCGCGCTGGTCTGGCTGCTCGACAGTTTTGTCGGTCTCTACCTCACGATGCCGCGCCGCTTGCGCCAGCGTGCCGGGGCCGGTGTGGCGCCGCACCGCGACCCGGCCAGCTGGTGGTCGCGCTGGAAGCCTTCGTGGCTGCTGCGCTGGCAAGCCGGCGGCTACAAGCTCAATTTCGATCTGCACCGGGCTGGCGGGCTGTGGGTATGGGGCCTGATCATCGTGGTGGCCTTCACCTCGTTCTCGATCAACCTCAACCGCGAAATATTCTTCCCGCTGCTGTCGATGGTGTCGAAAACCACGCCTGGCCCGTCCACCCTGGTGCCGCTGGCGCCGTTGGGTGAGCGCATTGAGCCGAAGATCGGCTTCGTTGAGATCGTCGGCATCGCCGAAGCCGAGGCCAAGCGCCGCGGCTGGAGCACGCCATTGGGCGGCGCCTTCTACAACCAGCGCGGCGGTTTCTACAACATCTCGTTCTTCAACCATGCCGAGCACGACGACAGCGACGGCATGGACTTGTCCAACCTCTACCTGAGTGCAGAGGACGGCCGCCTGATCAGCAGCAACCAGCCCTGGCACGGCACCACGGCCGATGTGTTCGCGCAGCTGCAGTTGCCGCTGCACGGCGGCCGCATCCTGGGCATGCCGGGACGCATCATGATGTCGCTGCTGGGCGTTGTGGTGGTGATGCTGTCGGTGACGGGCATCGTGATCTGGTGGCGCAAGCGGCGCTCGCGGGTTCTGAATGAGTTGCGGGCCGGTCGCCAGACTGTCGCTTGAACGGCAGTCAGTGGGAGATCATTGCTATAAATTCAGGAGCTAACGGCCAAGGCGCAGTCCGGGCAGAGCCCGTTTTTATTCATAACTCCGGCTCAGGACTGCAGCGCAGCCTCCAGCGCATCAATGAACATGGCGGCCACGTCAAAGCCCGCCTGCTCATGAATCTCCTGAAAGCAGGTCGGGCTGGTCACGTTGATTTCGGTCACATAGTCGCCGATCACATCGACACCGGCCAGCAGCAGGCCGCGTGCGGCCAGCACCGGCCCCAGGGCCTCGGCAATTTCAAAATCACGCTTTGACAGCGGTTGTGCCACGCCCAGCCCGCCGGCCGCCAGGTTGCCGCGCACCTCGCTGCCTTGCGGAATGCGCGCCAGGCTGAAAGGCACGGGCTTGCCGCCGATCACCAGCACGCGCTTGTCGCCCTTGGATATCTCGGGCAGGAACTTCTGCACCATCACGCTTTCGGCGCCGTTCTTGTTCAGTGTCTCGGTGATGCTGCCGAGGTTGAGGCCGTCTTCCTTGACACGGAAGATGCCCATGCCGCCCATGCCGTCCAGTGGCTTGAGGATGATGTCTTTGTGCTCTGCGTGAAAGCGCTTGATGTCGGCCGTGCTGCGTGTGACCAGCGTCGGGCCGCTGAACTGGGCGAACTCGAGGATGGCGAGCTTTTCCGGATGATCGCGCAACGCGGCCGGCTTGTTGAACACCTTGGCGCCTTCGCGCTCGGCCTGCTCCAGCAGGTGCGTGCTGTAGAAGTACTCGCTGTCAAACGGCGGGTCCTTGCGCATCACCACCGCATCAAAGCCGGCGATGGCTTCGCGCGCGTCGGGGCGGGCGGCATCGGCGGTGAACCAGGTGTCGGCGTCGCCCGTGAGCGTGATGTGACGCACCTGCGCCGTGACCTTGGCGCCGGTCTGCCAGCTCATGTCCGCCGGTTCGCAGGCGCTGATGCGATGCCCGCGCCTTTGCGCCTCGCGCATCATCGCGAAGGTGGTGTCTTTGTAGATCTTGAACGACTCAAGCGGGTCGGCGACAAAAAGAATGTTCATGGTTTGGAAGGGGTCTCTGGATTCGGGGCCGGCTTGGCGAACGGTTGCTCGTGCGGCGAACGGCGGCGCTGCTGGCCGTATTGTTGTACAAAGAACGCAATCGCGCCTGCGACCACCCCCCAAAAGGCCGAGCCCACACCGGCTATTGCCACGCCCGACAAGGTGACGAGAAACGTGATAAGCGCCGCCTCACGGTGCGACTCGTCCTTCACCGCCGCCGCCAGGCCGCTGCCGATGGTGCCCAGCAACGCCAGCCCGGCAATCGCCACCACCAGCTCTTTCGGAAAGGCCGTGAGCAAGCCGGTGATGGCCGCGCCGAAGATGCCGATGACGATATAAATCGCCCCGCAGCACACCGCCGCCGTGTAACGCTTGGCGGGGTCCTCATGCGCTTCTTTGCCCATGCAGATGGCGGCGGTGATTGCGCTGAGATTAAGCGCGAACGCACCGAAAGGCGCCAGCACCAAGGTCGCCAGGCCGCTGAGCGTGATGATCTTTGACACCGGGATGCCGCCGTCAGGTGCATCCGGGCCGTAGCCCGCGGCATGGATGGCCGCCACGCCCGGCAGGTTCTGCGAGGCCATGGTCACCACAAACAGCGGAATGGCCAGGCTGACAATGGCCGGCAAGGTGAACTGCGGCGCCACAAACACCGGCATGGCAAAAGAAAGATTGACCTCGGACCATGCCAGCTGGCCGCGCGCCACCACAAAGATGATGGCGCCCAGCAGCGTGAGCACCACGGCATAACGCGGCATCAACCGCTTGCCCAGCAGGTAGATCGCCAGCATGAGCAACACCAGCGGCAGCGCTGTTTCGGCCGCAGCAAAAGCCTGGATGCCAAAGCGCGCCAGCACACCGGCCAGCAAAGCGGAGGCGATGGCCACAGGAATGCGGTTCATGACTTTCTCAAACCAGCCCGTGACGCCGAACAAGGTGATCAGCGCTGCGCTCACCATAAAGGCCGCGACCGCCTCGCCCATCGAAAACCCGCCCGCCAGCCCCGCAGTGGCCAGCACCGCCGCGCCAGGCGTGGACCAGGCCACCATCACCGGTTTTTTCAGCCACAGCGAAGGCACCAGCGAACACAATCCCATGCCGATGCCCAGCGCCCACATCCACGATGCGATCTGGGCCGGCGTTGCGTTGAAAGCAAGGGCCGCCTGGAAAACGATGGCCACCGAACTGGTGAAACCGACAAGGACTGCGACGAAGCCGGCGGTGAAGGCGGCGAGGTTGAGGTCTTTGAAAAATTGCATTGGGGGATTTTGGCAGGGTTTGGGTTGCCGGGTCTTGATCCGGCGGCGCGCTTGCCCTCTGCTGAGGGTTGCTGGCCGGGGATTGCCCGGCGGCAACTCACTTTCTCTTGCTTCGCCAAGAGAAAGTAAGCAAAGAGAAGGCGACCCTACTTGCTGCGTCCCTCCGCTTCGCTACGGGCAACCTGCGGTGCTCGGTCCAGCCGGGGTCTCATGCAAACTCGCTTCGCTCAGACATGCATGAGCCCTGATCCGTCTGGCCCTGCGCGCCGCGGCGCATCCAGAAGGGGGTAGGAGAAGGAATACCAATACCCAATACCAAACAGCCGAAGACAGAACCCCGAATACCGGAAGAAACAAGGACTCGCCATGGCGAGTCCTTGTTGGTATTGGTTTTCTTGGTATTTCGGTATTTGGTTCCCGTATCCGATTGCCCCGTCCTGGCTGGGCCGAGGAGCGCAGAGGC
>Ga0307513_10000247_pt1 | contig 78380 bp, 138 predicted proteins | sample 15_EM_MG_FD_202174 | JGI IMG/M metagenome (GOLD analysis project Ga0307513, IMG submission 202174) | Populus trichocarpa ectomycorrhiza microbial communities from riparian zone in the Pacific Northwest, United States - 15_EM | ecosystem: Host-associated > Plants > Roots > Unclassified | place...
AACTTATACAAGCTTTGCTTGATGCGAAGCATTTTGCAAATATATTCTCCCCGACCGACATTTCCAAATCTTAAGTTTCCCAACCATAAATTATTGACATCAGGGTTCTGTTGTTGGCCTTGAACCATTTAGCATCAATTATCTTAAGGATCACGTCCGGGTGATACAATTCCATTCTTCTAATTTTAGTTTTACTCCTGTCATCCATCCATCCCTTTACCTCATGATACGTGAACATGCCATTTAACTCAGTGACCTTGAAGTCTGGTAAATAACTAACACAGCCACGTTTTATGCCTTCGAACCAGAATACCTCACATTCGTGCTCCCAATCTGATATTTGCTTTTGAACTTTTAGAAACTCAAGGTACCTGGCATAATTAGCTTCCCATCTACTTCTAAAATACTTCCTTTTCCCGCCAATTTCTCTCCAATCAGCCTTCCATGTTTGCTTTTGTCTTGGATTAATCAAATTACCTCTTTCGTGCTTTGTCTGAATAGTCTTTTTTGATATGGCTGCCCTTTTATCCGGATCGTCATTTATCTTTTGCTGATTCTGCTTATTGATTTTACTCAGCAAATCAATTGTTTCTTTCGTATGTTTTTTATCCTTCATGCCCTTTGGGTGCTTGTTTTTACTCCAATGCCCCGGTTTTATCGTTGGAACGAAGTTAGCTAACAGTTTCTTTTGCCTTGAAATATCAGTCAGCCCAAGTTTTTTTGCTTTGGTGCATATCGATGTCTTTGGTCGACCCATTTTATCAGCCAACTCTTGCAATTTACCGGCAAGTAGATAGTTATTATAATGCTCTCGTAAAAAATAGTCGTCATCTTCTGTCCACCACTTATAACTAGTTTCCAATCCCATTCTTTTTATCCTCTCGTGCACAGATTGCCCACAAAGACCGACTTCCTTTGCAACTAGCCATACATTTTTAAGCCTAAAATAGCTTTCTATTAATTGCTCATTCGATATCTTCTGCTTTGACATTTTTACGTTTTCGAGACCTTTCCTTTACGGCCTGAATTAAAAGCAAGTTTACCATCTGCGAAGTGGTGCGATTGTTTCTATCGGCTAATGAGGTTATCTTTAACCATAAGTCATTTGAAATAGTGGCACACACCTGCGCTTGTCTATTGTTGCTCATATACAAATGTACGGATATTAATTTAATTAATTACCGCAATTATTCAGGAATTAAGATTTTGATATTCCTCATGGAAAATACTAAGCCATTCCCGGCATATTTTAACTTTATCGTACAGCCTTTGGCGCTCGAAGTCTGTGAACCGCTCTACCTTTAGCCTGGATACTCTTTTGTGCATTGGAATTTGGTCAAACTTCATACTTCGTTCGAATTCGGGCCACGCTTCCAGGAATTCTGGCGACTCTGTAGTGGCTGCGCATACCTTTCGAAGAACCTTCCATTTCATTTCATCTACAATATCATCAGTGGCGTTTATGAGCGTATTAGCGACCTCTCCTTCCCCGGCTCCCGTAATGTCACAATAGCCTTGCACCTGCTCTTTTTGACCTATCTCAATCCCTTTGTGTAGCTTTTTAAGGAAAATGGGGTAATCCCACGAATTTTTGATGTCACTTATGAGAGTTGCGGCATAAACATGTTCTCCCAGGTATGCATCTATCTCTCCGGACAAGTAATCGTTGTAGATTCGCTCCTTATGTGTCTTGTAAAGCTGCTTGGCAACCCTAGATAACAGTAATAAGCCTTCCGCTTCGCCTACTTTTCCCTTTTTTGTAGCCAACATATCTAAGGATTCCTTACTAACTGGTATCATTCGCTCCGTTTCCCATGCATAAACATCCATTAAGTACTCTATGCATGTGTCTGAAAGGATGATTTTCTTGCCATTTTCCTGCTTTACCTTCAATTCTGCCAGTTCTTCATGCTGTTTTTGCGTTATTTCTCCTTTTTTTTGCAACTTTTCTTCTAATTCCTTCATCCTGACCTCCTGGTTCTCCGTTAAAACAGGATTGGATTGGCTATTAGATAATAATTTTCGAATCCCGGAGCATCTGCATTTAAATTCATTCCAGTTTATTTCTTTCATATTCAGTACTTAGATAGGGAATTATTTGGATTCTACAGCAGGGAACCCGTTTCTTTACTATCGATTGCTCTGTCAATTTCCCATACAATATCCGGCGACATCATTCCGCCTCGTGACATTTGTTGTGCATTAAATATGGCCATCATGCTATCAAACATATCTAATCGGGCTGCCATTAATTGGTTTTGGCTTCTCAGTCCTTTTATTTCATTACTTGCTCTTTGTAGAAGTTCTTTGTTATCCATTTTGTTTATGATTATTTAGTTAAGAATGAGTTACTGTGCCGTAGTTTTTCAAAAAGTCGTTGTACTCTATTGGAAGATGGCCTTCGATAACAATATATTTGGCGGTTATTTTATCAGGGGACTGGGATGTAAATCGTTCCTCTACCCTGGCATTGTATTCTTTGCCGGATACGTTTGCTTTTACGTTATCTCTATGCTTTATAGTACAGGTTGTATCCGTGTAGGTTATCATGATTAATCAATTTGCGGGACGTATGCGTAATCGATAAATACTATTTGCAGGTTATCATGATCCTTGTATGTGTTTTTTAATGACCATTCAAGAACCCTTTTATCCTTATTGCATTGTGCTGTTTTCCAAAAGAATAAGGCGCAAGTTGGATCACCATCTTCACATAGCCAGAAGTTATCTCTCTTTATTACTAAACCGTCTTTAGGTTCTGTTACATCTTTGGTATGATACTTTACCTTCCTGGCTTGTTGTAGTTCTTCTGACATGTTGTTTTTATTTATTCGTTATCCGTTATATTTTTTACCGTATGCTTTTCCCATTGTTCGAGTGCTTCCATTGCATCTGGTTCGCATTCATGAAGGCGTTTCCATAAGTCATTCTTAACGGCATCATCTCCTTCAGCCCATTTGTTAAGCATATTGACCTGGGCTTTTACATACTTGACGAGCGCATAGTATAGTTTATCTGCACTATCTTTTACTTGTTCTTCTGGTATCATTTGTTTTCATTTTGTTGTTCAATGAATTGGTTATGAAGTTGTTCAGTGGTTATAGAGTCGCTGGCATCATTGATACTTGTCCACTGGTTTTCATCTGTGCAGGAGTACTGACAGTCGCTTTCTAATGTCCAATTCATGAATGCAATAGCTTGTTGCCTTCCCCATATATCCATTGCTTTTTCTGCTGCTGAATAAGGGATTACCGCCTCGCTCTCGTCACATTTCCATGCGTATTTAAGATGTGGGTCTAATAAAGTCTCTTTAGTCATGGTTGAATGGTTATTTTTCAATTAGTTATGTTATTTATCGATCAGGGTCAGGATTATAGTTGCCTTCTTCATCATAGTAATCTTGACCGGCTGAAATAAAGTCTGCGGCTACTACACACATGTTGAATTTAGCAGCATTCAATATTTTTTGTACTGTTATAATCTGTTGGTTAGTAAATCCCTCTAGCTTAAACAAGTCAGTAGCGAATACATTGTCTTGATTTCTGTCCAAAAATTCGTAAACGAAATTAAAAAGATACCTGCCGCTTTCATTGAAATTCTCCCATACCTTTTCGGTCACATTAAACTTGTTTTCTTCGTATATCTTAGGAGGCATTGAAATTGCGCTTTTTATTATATCATCTCCTTCCTCTGGCATGTTATTGTTATTTATGATGTAACTTCTTGATAGATAGAGTAATCGCAATACCATTTGTCGCCCGGATTACGCATTTCTTCAGCATCCTCCTTTGCTTGTTCATAAGTCGAATATACTTCCAAGAAATCATGATCACTTAGGCTCAAATGAGGTTCTTTCAGCCCATGCCTCCATACTATTATGTATCCCATTGATTTATAGTGATTTAATAAATAGATCGTATAATTGTTCAGTGGCCGGATACGATGGTGGCTCATGTCGGCCCCAAGTTTCGTTCTCTCCCCAATTAGTTTCATTGATCCATTCGGCAAATGCCATGGCTAATCTCTTTGCATGCATATCCATGGTTTCCTGCACTAGCTTTATATCTAGGAATGCTTTTTTATTGGGAGGTACGACAGCCATGTGTTATTTTATGAATAATGACTAAATACTAACATTTGTGGCTCATCTTCTTCCAGGTCATCGTAAATAGCATCACCGAATAACTCCCTGAACTTAGCGGTAACCCTCTCACGTTCATCATCGTCAAAGAAATCCCGATATGAAATTGTTGTGAATCCTGTTCCTTGATGTTCTTCTGCTTTATTGATCAATTTACCAAACACAACATACTCGCCACTCATGCCATCATAAACAATTATATCCGTCACTCCTTTGTGACCTTCGACATATGGTAAATATTTATCTGCCCATATATCTATCCCGCTTTGCTTTAAGTCATTGGGCTTGAATTTGAAGCCATAAACGATGTAATCAGTTCTATCTACTCCCATAATTATTTATTTATTGTCATCCAGTGATTCAAAAGTACCACCCAATTTCCTGTACATTATATCAAATGCTTGTTTAGCTTCTTTGCACGTTGTCGCTAATTTCCGATATGTGTGCAATCCGTTTCCTCCATCTATTTCAGTACAGGCATATATATCCCGTATTAATTCAGCTATTCTGGTATCTTCGGAAGTCCTTTCTACTGTTATTACCGGTGGCGGCCCTGGTGGGATTGAGTTATCCGAAAATCCCGGAGTACTTGTTTGATAGTTACAAACAAACTCCTTTACGCTGGTGAATGTTTCCATTGCCTTCTGGCTATCAAATGGAACGCCTACTTCCCAATCCAGTGTTACCCATTCTTTGAGCCCAATCGGGGTTATAAACTCCTTACTGAATTTTACTGTTCCTTGTTTCATGGATTTGTTTTTTCTGGTACATCATCAACACTATCATATCCATTAAGCAGTGTCTCTACTTCATCGTGAGGGCCATATCCTTTATCTAAAAGAACGATGGCATTATTTAATTGCTCTGCGCCTATTTTGTCACTAATGCCCGGGATTTTCTGTTCTACTAAATTGAATTGTGCATTCATCAATGCCTCTAAAATTGTTACCGCCATAATTATTGTTTTGTTGATTTGAAATAAAAAGGGGTACGCTATACTAAATAGCCATCCCTGACGATATTGCTTACCATATGAAAAAAGTTTATGCACCGATAGCTGTTTACGGATTTTAACCGTTTTAACATTTAGACGAATTTTGCGAACACTATCCGTACATAAAGAGTTTATTGATCATGGCCTGACTATTAGTCCAGACTGCACCCCTTTAACCGGTCACTAATACTGAATGTAGGTGGCATGGTCAATAAAGAAATTAATGTGTCGGGCTACGATTCGAACGTACTTCTTTACATCATGGGTGCGCTTTCCCACTTAGGACTTCCAAAGCTCCAAAGACCAAACATTTAATAATTGACGGATGCATGAACATAACTGATATCTCTTTGCGGCTGGTGAACCACTATGGGATAATAACCGTCAGTAGCACCTATGCGAATATGATCGGGCAATTATTCACCTTGCAGACCCTGATTCGCGGGTTGTTCATTTTGCTAACGTTAGATATTTCTATCCACATCCGTCAATATATTTAATCAATGAGCGACAGGATTTGAACCTGCGAAGGTTCCCAGGAAAACGTACATCATAAGGGCCCCTTTTAGTTACGTATTCAGGCTTCAGCCAACTCGCCCACACTCATTAATATCTTTATATACTATTATTCAAAGAGCGTTATTCATCATCATACATACCATAACCTTTCTTTTCCCGCCTAGTTAAGTCTTTCTTGTCGCCAAATGGGTCGTTCCAAGGTTTAAATGGATTATCGCTTTCCATTGGGTCATTGTGTGGTGAAAATGGATCATCTTTGTGAATGGGGTCATTCCACGGCTGGAATGGATCATTGTTTCTTGGATAACTCATACGTTTATATTTTAAGAACTTATATTCCCGGAAGGGGCCGGTTTACGTTCCGGCAACGGGCACCCCATTTTGTGTTTTCATCCCTGTAATAAGAATTGCCATATCCTTATTGTTTACCCGCTGACTCATGCGGTTTCACTCACTGGAATAGGGCAGACCGCTGTATCTTTGTAGCGACTAACTTATTTAGGATACTATCCACCAATGATTAATATTCATATCAGCATCCCAGGGGATAGTTTCACCGGGAGACATTTGAGAAATCATTTCTAACACATGAGAATGAGAATAGTAAGGCCCACTAGAAGGTACTGTAAATACAAAAGTTTTCATAGAAGTAACTCCCCCGATCGTTGTTTCTATATCAATACTCAATTCCCATGTAGCTACCTGTGATCCTGATAAATCAAGAAAAAAGTAATATCCTGCAACCTGACCGGGATACCAATAGTCAGCATAGTAATATTCAGGGACATACCAATTGATTGTAACATCCTCAAAGGCTTCTTTAGCAACCACGCGTTCTTTGCCTCTTATATCCCACGGCGCAGCAATGGTTGACAATGCAATACAGGTAACGATAAATAACGAAACGATCTTTTTCATGATTTAATTGAATTGGTTTTATAATTAAAGTATTTGATTTAAAAAACGTCAGAACGTAGAAACGTTCCGACTTGAACGATTGCTTATAGCGCCTGATCCTGAAAATATATTATAGAAAGTTTTCGAACAATTCCTCTTTTGAAACCCATTGTCCTTTGTACTTAAATTCTAGTTCTCCTTTAGTTTCATTCATGGAGTGGCCAGTAGTTTCATGCGCTACAAATTCAAAGGCCAGTAATACAGATTCGCGCATATACTCATCCATTGCATCGTAAACAAGAGCCTCTGGAATAGTATCTGTTTTAAAATACTTATCGCTCATGATCAATTTAGCTACTATCTCTGCTCTCCTATCCATAATACTAATGTTGTTTATTTAATTTAGCATCCTCCCTATAAGACTTGTATTTATCTATTAGAGATTGTTCCATAAATTTCTTTAGGCTCCATTTTTTTTCTTTAGCCTGAGTCTCAAAAAAAGCCAAAACGGATTTTGGCAACCAGACTTCCTTTCTCTTTAATCCGTTATTCATACGACAAACATACGCAACGAATACGATATAAACCAAATTTATTTTAAACAATATTTTCTACTTTTGATTCATGTATAATCTAGGAGACATTATAGTAATGCCGGGCACCGGTGATTTCGCGGACGGTGTGGAATGTGTAGTAACAGAAATAACCGATGGGCGTATAACGAAAGCAAAAGCGATTATCCCAGATGAAAGACTATCAAAAATGGGATTTCTAATTGAAGGAGATGACTATATAATTGTAGAATGGAGATGGTCGGAGAATTAAAACAAAAGAACCGGGTTAGATGCTGTGACCTACCTTCCCGGCTCTTAATGAAGCATTTTACTGGGATAAAGGTAAATATATAACGCAGAACCCACAAAAAGTACTAGTTTAAGCATAAAAGAATATGCTTATTTCAATACTTCACCATTGGTTTGGAATCCTTACGAAGTGCGGCGTATACCTGGTGAAGCATTCTATCCAGATCATCCATGCTTGGTTTCGGATATCGGCGCTGAAGATCCGGTAGCTTATCGCCAAATTCACCCGGATAAAGCCAAATCTTCAAGGTAATATTAAATTCGTTCCACTCGGTCATTAATTGTTCATTAGCATACTCCATTGGAATAAATCTTTCATGTCGCATAAAACAGCCCGCTTTTGTACGGCCTCCTTAATGTATAATCAAATCAGGTTACCGTTTTGTGTATTTAGCGAAATAAATTATATTGCGCATAAAACATGAAATCATTAGGTCAAACTTTGAAGGATGCCAGGGAACTTATTCCACTCACCTTGCGTGGCGTAGAAAATGCCACTGGAATCTCCAACGCCTATTTATCCATGTTGGAAAACGATAAGATCAAGAAGCCTTCCGCAAACGTTCTGTATAAACTAGCATTCCTTTACCACATTGAACTGGATGTGCTTTTGTTCGCGGCTGGCATAATAAAAGAAGAACCCCCAGCCGGGTATTCTATTCTGCACGCTATAGGCGAATTAACTCTCGATGAAAAATCCCAGCTACTCCAGTATCTTAAATTCCTTCGCCATAAAAAATAAACCCGACTACCCAATTAAACGATATTCTAAACAATAGAGCCCAGCGATTACGCATACCCACAGATTCAAATCGGCAACCAATTGACTATCTGCGCATTAAGGAAGGGCCCGCACGCCTCATTAAAAGCCCATCATCCAACCCAAATTAAAAACCTACCAGAACTCCAAGCAAGAAAGCAAAACCCAACCAGCTCAATGCAATCACGCAGAAGCAGCATGGTTGTTCCCTTGATTAGCACCCCACCCGTTTGGGACGGTACCGTCGCGATTGGTGAACTCAAAGTATTTACCCGGGTACCCTCGATTTTGTTTTTGCCTGCTGATTATTAATATGTTGCGCCTGGTATGCGGGCAAATGGGTTGATGTATTAACTGTTTTGCCTTGTTGATAGCCAATTGATTACCATGCTATTGATGCCCTTGTGTTGTTGATATACGCTATTGGGGTTAATGGGCGCTATTGGATGATGGGTTGTATAGGCTGTTGCAGGGATAGGGGGGGGTGAATCAATTCGTTGCGAATATTTTAGTTATTTTATCTTATTTATTTGTTAGTTCGTTTAGTTGCCCGTACCTTAGTCGTGGGAACTAAACCGACACGAAAGCAAGTTAGTTGTGTGTTAGTTTTTAGTTCCAGAACTAACTTTTAAACTAAAAAACGAATGGAAGAACTAATCATAGAACTAAGGAAGGTTGTTGACGCTGGAACCAAGAAAAGCGAATTAGAAGAAAGTATCGGATTGCCCAAAAATAGCTTATCGGCGGTTTTGAGTGGCTCGAAGGATATGCCAGAAAGTTGGATTGCTAAAATTCAGTCGTTCCTGCAAAAGCCAATAGCTGAAGTCCCATTGGATAAAGAATCTTCCAAGCAAATGGTGGTTACAGATTCGGGTGCTTTGAATTTAGCCCCATCAAAAGAAGCTCTCCAAAGAGGTAAAGAAGCTATGGATAAGATCAATAAGGATTTTGGCGAAGGCTCAATAATGCGACTGGGGGATAAGCCTATGGGGAATATTGGGTTTGTGCCTACGGGGTCATTAGGGCTTGATTACGCCCTCGGGGTCGGCGGCCTTCCTCGTGGTCGAATTACTGAAATTTATGGCCCTGAAAGCTCAGGGAAGACAACCGTCGCGCTTCACGTAATTGCTGAGGCGCAAAAAAGAGGCGGCAACTGTGCTTTCATTGACATTGAACACGCTTTTGATGAAACTTATGCCAAAGCGATTGGGGTTAATATTGAAGAATTGCATCTTTCGCAACCAGATTATGGAGAACAGGCTTTAGAAGAGGCTGATCGATTGATCACTTCCGGGGCCTTTAGTGTTGTGGTGATTGATTCGGTCGCCGCCCTTGTGCCTAAAGCTGAATTAGAGGGCGAAATGGGCGATAGTAAAATGGGGTTGCAGGCACGCCTTATGTCACAAGCATGCCGAAAATTGACGGGAACCATATCTAAAACAAGTACTATTTGCATATTTATCAACCAATTACGGTCTACAATTGGTAATCCATATCAACCGCAAGAAATTACAACCGGGGGGAATGCGCTTAAGTTTTATGCATCTGTTCGTTTAGATGTTAGAAAAATAGCTCAGTTAAAGGACGGAGACGAAGCGTATGGGAATAGGGTTCGAGTGAAAGTAGTAAAAAACAAGGTTGCGCCGCCATTTAAAAACTGTGAGTATGACATAGTTTTCGGAGAGGGGATTGATAAAATCGGGGAACTTGTGGAAATCGCAGCCAATCTGAATGTTATCAAAAAAGCTGGCGCGTGGTATAGTTATAATGATGCAAAACTTGGGCAAGGAAAAGAGGCCGCGAAACAACTCTTAAAAGATAATGTGGCTCTTTTAGAAGAAATCCAAAAATTAACTAAAGACAAGCTAAATGAACGATAAAAAAGATGAAAGGATAAAGGAGCTGGAAGATTTTGTCCGGCTCCTTATTAAAAGATGCCCACTTCCTAGCCCTTTTTATGAAGCAGCTAGGGCATTAAATGTTGTTATTTACCCAGATAAAATAACAAATAAGACAGAGGATGGTATTTAACCTTAATAATTAATTATATGACAACAGATCAAAAAGCACTTTCTTGGGCGATTAATAAGCACAAAGAAACCAATCACTTGTACGATGGAAAACCATATGAAGTACACCTTTGGCAAGTAGTAGATGTTGCAAAAATGTTCATTCACTGCATTAGAGAAGAAGATATAGAGCTTGTTTATGCCGTATGTTGGCTTCATGACACAATTGAAGATTGTAGAGTAACATATAACGATGTAAAGCAAGAATTTGGCATTGAAATAGCCGAAGGGGTCTATGCCTTAACAAATGAAAAGGGTCGGAACAGAAAAGAACGCGCTAATGGGAAATACTACGAAGGCATAAGAAACACCAATGTGGCAGCATTTGTTAAAATATGCGATAGGATCGCGAATGTTAAATATTCTTTTGAATCTGGTAGCTCCATGTTAAAGAAATATTTTGATGAAAACGAGTGGTTTATGCTTCAGGTTGATTCAGAAAAGAAGTATTTAACAATGTGGGCTTATCTGCAATCATTTCTGAAGATTATAGACAGCCCAGAACACAACAAACAATAAATCAATTAATAATGCCTTATAACATACATCCAAAAACAAATAGATGCATCCTATTCCTTCAGTTCGTAATGGAAAATTATTCATGGAGCGAAGGCGGTCAAGAATGGACGGATAAAGAGGGGCGAAATGTGTATTCGATTGAAGACATGTATAGAGCGTTTAATAAATCCAAATCTCGTCACACAAGTTAACTTATAAAACTACGAACAATCAAAAACAACTAAATGATTATATTATGAGTAGGCAAATATCTAACGAGCAGGAATTTAAAGATAATCTTGAAAAACTGAGTAACTTATATGAGCGTGGTAAAGACCTTACCGTTAATTTACTTCCTCTGAATGCTACTAAGGCGCAATGGGCTGCATTCCATGAACTACGCGGAATATTACAAGAAATGGTTAGCTTATCAGCAGTCCAGATGCAGCACAAGCATTGGATTAATACTAACTAAGAAACCATAACATTATTCACAGCAGTAAAACAATTACATGAAACGCCCATATACAGAAAGAGAGCAGTGGTTAATTGATAGAATAGGGAAGGTGGTTTTCAGAAATAAAACATCATGTTCATGTGAGGTATGCGCTTATGTTTTCGAAAATGGGCTGCTTGTACATGACGAATATCATGCACTCTATATGGCAGAAATGGAAGAATGCTATACAGAAGATGGGCAGCCGATGAGATATTTTGACACAAAAGAAGAAACGATTGCATTCTTAATATAATTAAAATATAATGGAAACTAATTGTTCAGCCTGTATTCACTGGAAGCAAAAAAATGATTTATCCAATCAGATACAATGTGTAAATGATATTATGCTGACAACTAATCGTGGTGTATGTACTAATAAGGCAATGAATGATTCTGTCAACCTATATGTAAACAACAGGGAATACCAAAATTCAGCCATAGATTTTGATACAAATTACTGGCCAGCTTCATGGGATGGACAAAAAAGAGGAACGCCATCAGAATTATTTATGTGGGAAACAACAGAGGATTTTGGATGTATATTATTCACAGTTAAAAGGTAAATAATAAATGATTAACGCTAGGAAATTAATGCCGAACAATTTAATCTATAAGGATTTAAATGTAATGTATGTTAATAATATAAATCTTTATGGAGACCATGGCAAACCAACAATAAATGGATGGGATGAGGAAGATTTTGAACCTATTGAATTGACCCCAGAATGGCTTATTAAACTAGGATTTGAGCGCCTATTCAGCCTCCGTTGGCATCATCCGGAAGGGGTTGATATTGAGAAGATAAAAAATTCCGGATATCATTTGCTTTGTGAAGATCAATCAAATTGGTCAAGAGGGTATAAATATGTTCATGAAGTTCAAAACCTTTTCGAAATATTAACCGGAGAAGAACTAATTATTAAAACGTCTTAATATGGAAGATGACTTTAGGAAAAACTTCGGGATGATAATCCCTTTGGAACCGGTGTCTATGGAAATAAAGGCCGATCCCAATGGCGTTCCGGTATATGCGAAATGCCCTTTCGATAGTTGGTGTGCATGTACTGGCGCGTGTAGAAAGATACTTGGCTATGATACTGATCCAGATAAAGTAAAAGCCTACCTTGAAGATATTGAGCGTAGGAACCAACTATTAAAAGAACGGCTATCTTCCTTTAGAGGCACTACAACTAAGGTGTCAGACGATGGCAAAACAAAAATATATTCATGGGAAAGAACAGACCCTAAATCATTATAATTATGTGGCCATTTAAAAAGAAAGAAAATAAATGGAAGCCTAAAACGGATTTTGAATATTTCTTACTAGGTGTGGCACATGGCGGGGAACTGCGAAAGAAAATAGGCAAGCCGCCAGTTTATACCCCATCTAAAATCATTCAACCAAAGTAATTAAATGGAACAAAATAAAGAATTAGAAAAGATATTCTCTGAATTGCTTGATGAAAGAAACAAATTCTGGGTGGGTCAGATGAAGAGAGAGACCCTTCTAAGACTTAGTATAGGACAAATGACAGAAACTTTTATTCTTACTAAACTAGCAGAATATGAATTAAGGTTAAGAAACCTAGAAAACGGCAAAAGCAGAGCAGATGCCTATTTAAATTTACATACACCATTGATGTAATTAACTCCATTCACATGAAAAAAGCAAAGGACAAAGACGAAGCATGGAAGATTCAGGAAACCTATGAAGGCCAACCACATGGCTGGATTCAATGGAAAGGAACAGATGTTTGCATGGATGTTTACTGCAAATGCGGGGATCAATTTCACATTGATACTGAGTTTGCTTACCACGTAAAATGCCTCACGTGTGGCACTATTTATATGTGCAATGGGCATATTGAATTGATTGAATTGGAGCAGGAGCCTGATAGTTGTGTAAAAACAGCAGATGATTAATGTAAATGATAACTAACCACCCAATAAAAGAATAGGAGGTAAAATATGAAAATAATCGTAAGTAGTTCAGCTTTGTTACGGTATCTGTGTAATATCCAAGAGTTTCTAAAAGGTGATGCGAAAATTAGAATTGATCCAGATACTAAAGAACTGCAAATAGATGGATTCAAGGGACTTGAGGTAGAATATAAAGGGGATGATGAACGTAACATATCAGTACAGAAATTAATCGATCTCAAGAATGTTCTTATGAGAATTACCGATCAGCCGCTGACAATAAAATTTGATTATTTTAATATAGAAATTCAACATATCACCATATGAATCTTGTAATCGATTGTCTTAAGAAGGAATTAGAGCGGCAGAATCTGCTTATAGCGTCTAATGAAAGATGTAAAAAGCACATGGAAGATAACCCGATGTTTAAGTATGAAAAACCGTTATTAGAAGAGGCTTATCCCAAAATGGAGCAATTCAGGGATGAATTAGTAAAAGCTATACGTATTTTAGAATTAAAAAGATGGAATAAACCATAAAATAATACACATGAAATGGTATCACAAGGCCTTTCTTCCTATTCTGGTAATGATATTATTGATTAAGGAACTAAACCAACAACAATGAGTAATGAACTAAGTCAATTCGAAGCAAGAGCATATAAAAGGCTGTATGAAATGTACAAATCAACTTTATTGGCTATAATCAACAAGGCAAGAGTCTCGGTAGAATATAAACTTAACAACCAAGAAGAAATGAATCAGGCCATGCAATATATAGCCGATGAGCATAAGTGGGAGCATTGTGGCATTGAGAGCAAGACCGATGGTAAAATTATTGATGAACTTGAAAAGTGTTTAGGAGTATGACAATGAGCAATGAACCCACAAGGCGTGACTATTTAAAACACTTAGGCTTTGCTACAGCGCAAGCGATTTCCGCAAATAAAATAAAACCAATGACACTACCGAAGGAAATAAGTGACCGGATAAATGCTGAAGCCAAAAAGGCTGCGATGATAATCGAATACGGAGAATACGAACCGGGCCCCAGTAATTCAGCAAGGATGCAACAAACATCCAGAATTGATCCAATTCAAAAAGAGTTTTATGTCAAAGGCGCTATCGAATGGGCGGGTAAGGCGCAGGGGCTGGTTGATGCGCTTGAATGGATTAAAACTTATGGCCCTATAGATGCACTGACGGTGAAGTTTATTGATAAAGCTCTTGCTGACTATGCAGGTGAAAAGGAGGGTGCGGATGGATAAAAGGATTAAACATGGCAGAACCAGGCCGAAATTTAATAGTAAGCGTTGGTGGCAATATTATAAGGATGGAAATGTCGGATGCGGTAAATGTGCCATCTGCGGAGTAGTGCTACTGAATCCTATGTCTATAATGGAGCATGCCGGTAGAGTATGCGAAAGGAAAACCACTAAACAGTTAAAAGATGAATAACCTATTCGATATAAAAGAATCCAGCGGTGCCGATTTCAGTGAATGCGGGAAGTATCGGTATGTCCTATGGCGTTTATGGGATAAGGAATTACCTAAAGTTATGTTCATCGGCCTTAATCCCTCTACTGCTAATGAAACAACTGATGATGCTACAATACGTAGAGTAAAATCTATAGCTAAAAACTTAGGGTACGGAGGCGTTTATATGACCAATTGCTTTGCTTATATCAGCACCGATCCCAAATTGTTGAAAATAAACCCAATGTCCAAAGAGTGGAATGACAACGTTCTAGCTATAACAGCTTCGAAGTGCGCGGATGTTATTTTTGCTTGGGGAAATTTCGATATAGTAAAATCAACCGGTAGAGATTTAGAATTAATTGAAATGTTTCCACGAGCAAAAGCGCTTCATATCAATAAGAATGGGTCACCTAAGCACCCGCTGTATGTGTCGGGCAATGTGGTATCGGTAGTTTTTAACCCACTCAAACAATAAACATGGTATTATCACCCGAACTTATTGAACATGCAAAAAAAGGAAGTTGACATTAAGCAATACTTTTTGCCATCTGAAACTTGCATCCCAAAGCACCTTTTATTTAAAGAGTTTACGGAAGGGACGAAATGGGAGCGACTACCGAAGATTATCTTCTATATCCTAATGGATGAATTATCTGAAACCTCTATCGGAAAAGCCGCAAACGGCGACCTTGGATATTTTCTTGAACTAAAAAAACAATAAACATATAAAAGAAATACCCGATAAAAAAAATAGGTAGCAAGTTGTATGCTACCTATCTCCCGAATTATAACCCTATAAAGATGTAGAAGTATAAGGATAAATTATTTCTTCATGCGTATATATTCGTTTTACCAGTTATTATAGAATCTTAGTTTAGTTACTCCTTTAGGTAGTTTTGTTAGGTCTAATTCAAAACCTTCACTGGATTCGTCTGACCAGTTATTATAATGTTCGCCTTCCTTTAGTGCTACAGACAGCTTTTCATCCAATAAATATCTTTGTGGGAAATCGTCGCCAAAATATTCAGCCGTTTCTTTAGGAAGCGTTACTTCATTTTTAGCGCATACTTCCAGGATTTCCTTATGCTTTATATATTCTGAATCTGTATCAGGAATAAATGCTTCAATATGTGTTGACATTCCCATAGTTAATTATTTTAGTGGTTTAATATCAGTGACTTCTCTGGTTCTTACATCAAAGCGTCCGCAGTATTTTGCATTTCTTGTATTCCATCCTCTTTTTATGCCAAAACACCAATAGATATGTGGATTGCTCTTGTTGGCTGGTATGATATCCGGACTTATAGCATCGCCTACAAACCAATTGAAGGTTTCTCCGGAATATTCCATAATATGATTTGCTGGTAGAATCATTTCTGTAGTTGTTTTAATTGTTCTTTATATTCTTGGATAGCGGCATTATGGTTTTCTATTTCATCTTTAATAGCAGTCTTATATTCTTCTGGGAAATCCTCATCCGCAAGCGCCGATTCATCTGTATAAATAATCAAGGCTCTTTCTGCTATTTTAGTTTCAAGCACAAGGATTTGTTCTTCCTTAGTTAATATTCTTTCTTTCATTTTATATCAGTTTCGTTTTTTATGTATTGTAAAAGTATATCCGGGATATATTTTCGTTCTTTCGGTGCTATATCAGGGTACATAGCAACAAACTTGTCTATTATCTCATTAAAGCAGTGTAATTCAATAATATCCAAGGTCTTGTTATCAAAATTAGTGTGGTGTGACTTATTCCAGAAGCATAATTCTATCCAGTTTAAAGGATGGCATTTAACGGACTTGAATAAATTCTTTGGTAGAATATGAGCAATAGAGAACTTGAAATATTTGTCATTATTCCTACAGGATGGATCGCCACAATGAGCGCACCATCCGGTCATTTCAATTCTTCTAGCTTCAAACCATCTATCCATTTCGCCGCCGCCAGCCAAACGAATTACTTTCTCTTCCTTTAGTTGTTCTTTCTTCTTAGCCGATACCTTGGGTATGCGGTATGGTGTCTTATTTTTTGGCAGTTTGGCTTCTGCTTTAATACGTCTAATGTTATCTGCCGCATCCATGATTCAAAGTAAAGAAGAATTAAATTAATTTCAAAATTATTTTTTGATTTTAAAATAAACATTTCTACATTTGATGAATGGAAGCAAAAAAAGAGACACGTGGCAGAAAGCCATTAAAAGATAAAAAAGAGCTGGTCAGGGTTTATTTACGTCAGTCTGAAATTAAAAAGCTAGGCGGCACTAAAAAGGCAGCATCGAAACTACATACTCTCGCTATGCTTGAATTGATTAAAAATGAGGCATAATGGTAAAGCCACCGACTAAATGGAAGTATATAACCATTGAATTAGAAATTGACGGGGTGATAGTGTCTTATAAAGTGGCCTCCCATGTAACGTTTGATAAGATGTACCAAAATATACTCTATGAAGGACAAACACAAAGACTCCCATGGGCTATTTTTATATTGAGATCGTATTATAGAAAGCCACGGATAATAAACAGCGGGTTCTGGCAGGATAGGGATAGAAATGGCAGATTCATGAAAGTAAAATATTCTGAAAAAATTTAACCCCATTCCCATGCGCAAAATGAAAGACCTAGACCTATTATCCATTGAACAGGTAATTAGATTGCCTTTCTTTTATTCATTGGAAAAAGATGGGAACAGAACGAAGATGTGGAAGATAACATTTAGATGCAATAAAGCGCTTTCTGATGGTAGATGGCAATTACTCGATGAAATATCCAATAACGAATACATAGTAAGATATAAAATCATTGACTTTAATAACTAATACTTTTTATGGCTATATTAAGCTGGGAGCAAATTGATCATGGAATGGGCTTTCAAATGCAACGAACTAAAATATTTGGTGGGTGGCTTGTAACTACTATAGATGAAGTCAGAAGCCCTATTTATACTGGGTACAACCAGCCGGAGTACAAAGAAGGTTACGAATGGCGTACATCAATTACATATGTCCACGATCCAAACCATGATTGGAAGCTAGATTAATAACAACCTATAAATAGTAATACTATGCCAGAACAAGATATAAAAGAGGTTATGGTCAATAATGAATTGATTGGAAGATGGATGGGGGGTAAGCCGGAAATAGAATATTGTGTAGGTAATGATACAGGTTCATGTTTTCATCCTAAGCATTGCGGGACTAGTTGGCCCCCGAAACAAAAGCAAGAATGCGAAAAATGGCTATCGCAATCAGAATGGGCTAAGAGGGAAGGATATGAAGTTAAAAAAGAAGAATGGTGGCCCTGGTATAATCAGGATTGGAATAAACTAATGGAAGCATGGTACAAATTCAGGGAGTTAAAATTTGATAAAGAAATAGATCAATTCCATCATAGCGGTTTAAAAGGACTTATCTCACATGCAATATGTTATAAGGATATACAGATCGCATACGATGAAATCTGCAAAGCAATTAAATGGTATAACTCAATAAATAAATAATACTATGCTAGAATATAAAATTCAAACTAATCAAAGAGGATTCCAATTTGCCGAATTTGTAGATAGTTATGGCCATCAATGTAGTATTCAGAAATCATCGGCAGCAACGAGAGATTGTATTTGGTTTGGGATTGACAACCCCAAATTAACAATATTCGAAAATGACAGCAAGGGTAAATATATCACAACAGAAATGCCTAAAAACTTCGAAGTGGATAGCAGAATGCACTTGACAGTTGATCAGGTTAAATTATTGCTTCCTATTTTACAGCATTTCGTAGAAACTGGCGAAATGGTATAACTCTAAACAATTAAATAAATGAACTGGATAATAAATAACGAAAGGGGACCAGAAAAAGATGGATTTTATTTTACGGAGGATTCGGATGGCTTAAAACGCCTAACTAATTTTATAGGAAACCATTGGCATTCAACTACCGGCAATCCCGTGGCAAGATGGGTGGATGAAGAATCTCCTTCCTTTAGTTTAGAAGATATGAAAGCAGTTTGGGATAGCTGTAGTAAACAATGGGAGGATAGATCGGATCGCTGCATCCCGGAAAGTTTGTTTTCAAAATTCATGAAGGATAAACATAAAATTGACATTAACTAAATAAAGATACTATGCCTAAAAAGAAAATAGTAGTCTATATCCCGGTTCATATTGAGTGGGAAACAGAAAAACAAAAGAAATCCCTTATACGTGATCTTGCTGATAAAGGATTTGGTAGATATGGTGGTGGATATAGTTACGAGAAAAAGAAATGCAGAATAAAAGATATTAAAATTGAACCTAAATAATGAACTATGAGTGAAGAAAAGATATATGAACTACGTGCCGATGTATGGACTCCCGCGATATTTTGTAAAGCTGGCACAAAGAATACTGAAAAGGGATGGATAAAAACATTTGGGGAATTTAATATTCAATGGGCAAGCGAATGGTTCATTGATTTATCAATACAATAAGAACCAGAAAACATAGATGAATTACGAGAACTTGTAAATAAAGTATTCGAACGAAAGAAATTGCATTCCCTGACGTATAAAGATGCGGCGCAAGAGGTCGCCAAATTATGGTTAAAACAAAATCAATCCAAATGAGCAAAGAAAGATGGGAAAGCACCGATGTGTTCATTGCAACCTGTAACGCCTTTAGCGCACTAGATGAAGGAAAGAAGGAGTTGGGTCATAAACATAGGCTTGACCCTTCCCTTGAAGACATTAATACGCTACAGGACTTGCTTATTATGCAGGGTTATTCAATTCAAAAGATAAAATAATGAATGCTACTACAGCAATAGGACTAGCCTTTCTGCGAGGCGATGTTCTTACAATTAAGACAGCTTTCAGAGACTACGGGGTAAGTAATCTGCCCAGGGAGGCGAGCAGATGCATTGAAAAAAAATTCGGACTGAAGCTGGCAAAAGTTAAGAAAACTGGTAAAAGCAGATTCGGTATTCCCTGTTATTGGAATGAATACCGTTTACCGGATACTTTATACAACAAACCAGGCCGTGCCAAATTAATCGACTACTGTCAGAAGCATATAGGATCTATGACCACTTGCAAAACAGAAAAGGAACGTACGGTATTTGTTCAGCAATCTCTATTTCTTGAAACATTATAAGTAAATTTATTATGATTATACAAAGGGATTTAAACGACTTAACTAAAGAAGAATTTGACCAAGTCCCGCTGGTTGAATGGCGGGATAATGTAACAGATTTTGATTCATTGATTATTGTCCCGACTGATCAAATTCATGATAGCGGATTTAAGTGTATGTATTTTATCGCATGTAAAGGAGACGAACCAATATGTAGAATATCTGGATGTAGTGATGTTATCCATATAAACGGTATAGGCGGATATGGACTTGGTGGCATTCGTAAGCATATGGAACAGCCCAGGTTCCCCACTGATTGGTCAATTGATTGCTTGAAAACAAGTGGCCTACTGAGATTATTTACATCCGGCAAGTTACAATCTGGTACTGCACTTTCTTCATTTGAAATATTTTCCGTACCAAAAATAGATTCACCCACACTACCTAAATAAATTAATGTTATGCAAATAAAAGGATTAATGAGGCTTTTCAGAGTTGATACGGGGACACCAGATGCAGGAGCAGGATATATTTCTTTTGGCAGCAGTAATAAACAATACTTCGTTGTTGCAAATGGCTATCAAGATGCAGTAGATAAGGCAATAAATTTTATCCTAAATTTTAATCATGAAAAAAGTGTCGTAGATTCAGACGGTAGCCTATCGCAATATGCATCAACGGGGGAAATTCAGATAAAATCCGTCCATTTAGTTACAGAAGAATTGATATACTAATCCCGCGAAATAATTTTTGAAAAACCAAAGTACAATAACCCAGTACCATTCAATTTCCTATTTTATAAAATATATTTGGTAGGGTAATTAATACGGATTATTATTGTGGAATAAATAACCTTAATGAGGAAATACAGAACGAAGCATATTTCTATTCTCAAGGAGGAATATGATAAATACATGGACGCCTTAACCCAGGCAGACTATAACAAAAGCAAAGCCGCAAAGTTGCTTCATATAGATCGAAAGACCTTCTATAACAAGTTTCGAAAGTTTAAAGAAGCTGGATTGCATCCAACTAAACAGATAGCATAACCCTATTTTTAGACAGATTCAATCCTGTACAATGGCAAGTAGGTTAACTTTAACTCGTAGAGAAAAACGTTCTGTTATCGATAAAAATCCGTTCTGTGTTTATTGTGGAAACAATGAATATGATGGATTGGTCCTGGAACATATATATCCATTTTCATTAGGGGGAAGCAATAGCTTAAATAACATTACAATATCATGCGGGAAGTGTAATTCCCATAAACACAATTACACTATCAATGAGTTTATTAATGTGATTATTCGGAAGCGGAATAGTATACTAAATGAAACATACAAACACATTCACAATCTCAGGAGTTTAAGGGCCGGCTGCCCCTTACATTATCAGCATAGCGAGTATTCTATTTGCAAGAAAATCAAAAAGGCTAGGTTTTACCATTCTTATTATACTCGTATTATATCGGCTATTAATAAAAATAAGTATCAAATATTTAATTAATGGCAAAAAGATTCTCCGATACCGAAATATGGTCAGAAGATTGGTTCCTTGAAATGCCGAATGAGTATAAGTTGTTTTGGTTTTATATGCTATCCAATTGCGATCATGCTGGTCTTTTTAAAGTAAACTTGAGGTCTTTTAGTAGTCTTTTAGAGGTCAAATTGACCACAACCGAGGCTCTAAGGCTATTCAATTCTGGCAAAGATCGAATCAGGATTATTAATCCATCACTTTGGTTTGTCGAGGATTTCTTTGTATATCAATATGGGCCGACATTCAATACCAACAACAGACTCCATGAGAGCATAGAGAAGATATATGACAAGTATGGCATTGAATTGACCTCAATTAGAGGTGTTTTAGACCTCAAGCATGGGGTCAAGGATAAGGATAAGGATAAGGATAAGGATAGTTTAACTGAACCAAAAACCAAAAAACAAAAATATATCAATGGAACCGAACCCGTCAACAATTTTAAGGCACAATCGGAAAATCTATTTGCTGGCCGAATGGCCAAAAGAAAAAATGAAACTGACTGAGTTAGAAAAACTAATAATTGAAGCCCGGTTAGATGGGCAAAGTTTTTCATTAATGGATGAAGTAAACCAAAGGCATAGTTGTGATCAGATTATGTTAAAGGGGGCTGCTATAAGTGGTTGTTCGCTTCCGCAAACCGATTTCTTTGCGGAAATTATTTCTAATCAAATATGTGAATTTATTGTCAAATTCGGGTATGGTGAATTGACTTTGAATGAGATTATTCTTGCACTTCAAATGAATGCTAAAATAGGCTTGCGTTATCCTTCGGGCGCGGAAGTAGAACAAAGCGTATTCATTGGCAATTGTTTTCATGTAGATTTCTTGGGAAAGGTGTTGTATAACTACATGTCACTTAGGAATTTATTAGATAATAAATTCAAAAACGTAATTGACGGATATTAATGAATTGTCAAGATTTACATAGCATCGAAGGTTTGCAGTTTATGCCCGTAAAGGCTAATAAACAACCAATTATAAAGGGATGGCAGACTTCTGCCGAAAAGCATGATTTAAGTAATTGCACGGCAGTTGGCTTAGTGTGCGGTAAGCTCTCTGGTAACCTAGAAGTTATCGATATCGATCTCAAGTATGATTTAACCGGTAAGATTTATGATACATATAAAAGACTGATCAATGAGATAGATAACACTTTACTAAACAGACTGGTAGTTCAACAAACTAAGAGCGGAGGCTACCATTTTTTGTATCGCTGCCAGGTCATTGCTGGGAATCTTAAGTTAGCCAATCGGGTTACTACCGAACAGGAACGACAAGAAACATATCAAGACGCCTACAAAAATGAACTTTCAAAAAGCACGCCCGACGATAAAGCGAAGGCAATAGCCGCCAAGGCGTCTGAAAACGACAAGGTTCGCGTATTGTTTGAAACAAGGGGCGAAGGCGGCCAAATAGTTTGCCATCCTACAAGCGGCTATAAAATCGTTTACGGGGATTTTTATTCTATTTCTGAGATTACAACAGATCAGAGGGATATACTTCATGGAATTGCGCGGCAGTTTAACGAAGTCATCGAGGAAGAGGCTATTCCGCTAAAGAAAATGGTTTTTGACCGCAAGACGGGGGGGCTTTCGGTTTTTGATGATTATAACTTGCGTGGGGATGTTTGTGTATTGCTGCAAGAGCATGGCTGGAAGTTCGTTTCTCAGAAGGGTCAAAAGTCAGTATTCTTGCGACCTGGTCAAGCCACATCTCAAACCAGCGGCAATTTCGATCATGCTAAAAATTGGTTTAGCGTATTTACTACCAGCACTGAATTTGAGCCACAAAAAGCCTATTTGCCCTATGCAGTATTCGCTGTGCTTGAATGCAATAAAGACTATTCAGCAGCCCACAAAAGGTTGTTAGAATTGGGATATGGCGACAAGCCAGAAGAAAAAAAGAAGGAGACGGAAAGCACCAGGGCCATAAAATCGCGCATTAATCCAGAAGATGGGGATTTATCTTTTTTGGCAAAATCGGTAGACTATGATGAATACCTGCAACAAGTTCGTGACGGGACTTTAAAACAAGGATTAACTACCGGCAGCCCATATTTAGATGAATTTTTTCTATTCAAAGAAGGCAATTTGGTAATGACCAATGGGCACGATAACACAGGAAAGTCTGTTTTTACTTGGTGGTTGCTTTTACTGGCTGCAATGTATCATGGATGGAGAGGGATAATATTTTCTAGTGAAAATACATTGGGAGCTTTCATGCGAAAAATGATTCAGTTTTATTGGGGAAAATCATTATATGGTAAGTTCGCCATGAATGATACCGAATATCAGATAGCAAAAACATTCATAGAAAAACATTTTTCGTTAATAAAAGCGCAAGAGGATTTATACAACTACAAGGATATTATCAACATGGTTAAGAAGGCAAGGAAATCATCTAAGTATGATTACGGAATGATTGATCCTTACAACTCTCTAAAGATAGATTTAAGCGGCTTTAGTAAACTATCAACGCATGAATATCACTACGAAGCATTGAGCGAAATAAAATCATATGGTCAACAAAATAATTTTGGATGGTTCGTAAATCACCACGCAGTTACAGCAGCATTAAGGGCTAAGGATGGCGAAAAGAAATATCCGGTAGCGCCTCAAAAGGCAGATACGGAGGGCGGCGGGAAGGTGAGTAATAAAGCCGACGATTTTATAACCATACATCGCATAACACAACACCCTACCGATTGGATGGTAACGGAATTACACGTAAGAAAAATAAAAGATACCGAAACTGGTGGTAGAATAACATCAATTGATAACCCGGTAAAGTTTGAGATGTATAAAGGTGGGTGTGCTTTTATTGAACGTCGGGAAGATGGGCTAAGAAATATTGATCCTATATATCAGTGGCATTTGAATAACGGGTCAGTGCAGCAAGAGTTATATGAATCGACAAAGGAATTGACAAGACCATCTAATGGTCATTCTAAAGTTGTTGATATAAATGGATGGATGCCTTTTAAAGACAAAGATTTAGAAACAGACGAAGATCCTTTTTAATTATGGCAAAAGCTAAAAAAGAGAAGAAAGAACCAAGACTTAGAAAAGGGGCTACGGATTTTGTCGGCAGGCGATTCGGTAGATTAGTGGTATTATCAGAAGCCCCACGGCGAATAACTCCAAGCGGCTATAAAGTTAGAATAATGAATGTTTTGTGTGATTGTGGAACTCATAAGGAGATTCATTTGCAAAGCCTGAAAAATGGCCAGACGGTTAGTTGTGGTTGTCGAATGCGCGAGGTAGGATATGAAATTAAAAAACATGGATTATCAAATCATCCATTATATACAGTTTGGAATGGAATGAATAGGCGTTGTTCAGAGCCATCATTTAAAGATTATAATTTATATGGTGGTCGTGGAATAGATGTTTGTGAAAAATGGAAGACAGATTTTAAATCGTTTTATGATTGGGCGATAAAGAATGGGTGGCAAAAAGGACTTCATGTGGATAGGAGAAAAGCTGATGGCAATTATTGTCCTTCTAATTGTCGAATAGTCACTCCAAAGCAAAACGCTAATAATAAACGCAATACTAGATTTTTTGAAATAAATGGGGTGCGCAGGTCACTTTCTGAATGGTGTGAAAAATATGGAGTTTCTATTAAAAATACGGGGAAACGCCTGAGAAATGGCCATAATATTAAATCAGCCTTGAAGATTAAATAAATGAAAAAAAAGAAATCTATTCCCGAGCCATTTTGGAACGAACAGGTTGGAATTTTTTTTGAGTTTACAAAGTCAAAATTCCATGACGCGCCTTCTTTTGATAATTCCGCGCCACGTGATTTGAAAAGCATTTTGATTACGCTTCGTAAACGTGCAGAAGATAAGGCAGTTGAGTGGACTTATGAAGTAGCAACAAGTAGATTCCGGCACTTCTTAGAGTGCGCTTACATGGATAAATGGCTGGCCGAAAACTGGTTGCTTATGAATATAAACAGACAAAAGGATCGGATATTTTTTGCTATAACCAAACAATATTTAAGCAGATGATGTGTTCTAATTGCATGGAAGAAAACGAATCAGTGGTTATGGTTTGCGAGGCTAGGGATTACAAAGTTTGTGATAAATGTGTTGTGACATATGGCAAGAATCGGGATGGAGTTACATTCTTTCCAGATGAAGAGGTCATATTGAAGGATGGCGGTAATTTCAAGATATTAAAAGACAGACTGCTAATCATAAAAGGAATTTATATTTTTGAAGAATGCGAAAGCGGTAGAATGGTATGGTTAAAGGATAAAGAAACAGATAAGCCATTAAAAAACATTTTTGATATAAACTGGTTAATTAAAATTAAAAACTAAAATTATGAACCAATCTTTTTATGGCAGCATTGATGTTACTAGATTTCTGGAAGAACTAAAAGCGAAGCATTCCGGCTTTTACAAAGGCAATAACGGAAAAGTTTACGCTAATTGCCAAGTATGGCTGAACGACCAACCCGATAAGTTCGGGAACGTGGTATCGATTAAAATAAATCCATCAAAAGATAAAAAGGATATTGAGAAAGCCTTTTACTTGGGCAACCTTAAGAAGTCAGACGGCCCCAAACCAATCGGAGATAACGACATAGTGGATATTAATTTAGACGAAGTTGATCCACTGCCACATCAACAAAATCTAAACCCGCCATCGTCAGCAGAAGTAGACGATTTGCCATTTTAAACATTCCATGTAATAGAATACTTTTTAAATAACAAACAAATGAAATCCATAAAACTAACACCAAAAGAAAAAGAGATATTCGAGGCGCTTGCTGGCAGCCCCGGTGGGCATCTTTACAAACATGTAAAGCCAACCGGCCTCGTTTGTTACCGACTCTTGGACAAGGATCGGAATCCGCTGCACAATTTCCGGGAGAACGCAGTGTAGCGATTGATTGAGAAGGGCGTTTTAGATATAGACGGAACGGGCATAGTTACAAAAGCATCTATTGATATTAAAAACTAACAACAACATGAACAATCGGTTATTCGCATTATTCGTTATTGGATTTATGGGGTTAATGGCTTTCCAGGAACACCAGCAAGTTAAGTCCGTGAAAATAACACTAACAGTTCCGGAGGCTGAGACAGTGGTAACGGCCCTCTCTAAACTACCCTACGATCAAAGCGCCGGGATCATTCAAAAAATAATCTCACAAGCTAACACGCAATTAGCAGATACTACTATCTCTAAACCCAAAAAGAATTAGCAATGACTCATACAATAGATGTAGTAGAAGGACTATTGGAATTATTGAAAAGCGGTCGTAAATCATTCTTAGTATTGAAAGATGATAGGAACTACATAGTTAATGATACCATAGTATTCCAGGTACTAGCCGATCGAAAAGAATTGAAAATGTCCATTGATTACTTGGAAGTAGAAGTCCCTGGATTAAAAAATGGATTCATTATCTTGGGCCTGAAAGAAATTGTAAACGATTAAAATGGTCAATAATGAATTTCGATAAACCAAAAGTGACTATTGATCTGGAAGAATACAATTATCTGAAACAATTAGAGCAAGAAAAGCAGATTGATCCAGGGAAATGGGCAATAGCCGCAAAGAAAATTTTATGGTATTCTATGATTGCGGCACATAGTCGTCATTTGACCCCTGATGATTTAAAGAAAACGCTTCATAAAGAAGGTATAATGTATTACACAAATCCAAGTAGCTCCGCATTCAACACATGGGAAAGTTTAGGCATAAAATTGGAAGACCCAAAGCCATAAAATAATTAATGATGAAAACACAATTAAAACTATTCAAGTTGTTTTTAAAATGCATTTGCTGTGAACTAAAGAACGGACATTCTATAAAAAATGGAGTTTCCCTTTATAAAAAAATTACATACTTAATGACTAGGAGTGCGCCAACTGGAATATGTCTTGATATAGATACATTAGAAAACCTCAACTTAAACAATCAATAATGGAAGACATACAACCCAAGTCAACCCGTACCTACGAAGAATGGAAAGAAGCATTAATCCAGACTATACATAATGGAACCGGAACGCCAGTCGAAGAAATCGAAATCAACGACGAACTCATTCGGCCAAAATACGAAGATGCGCTCTCCCCTTTCGCTGTCTATCTGGAAAATTATAGAAATAAATAAAGAAACAATCGATGGAAATAAGACCCAGAACCTGCGTCATTTGCTCAAACGAGGCTCCGCATAGGCTCACGAAGGGCCATACGCTGTATTATCAGTGCGAGAGTTGCCGTACACTATTCAGTGATCCTCTTTCGCAAGATGGGCTTTGTGGGGGCCAGCATGAGGCTGGTAGGGCACTTCAAAATGATATTCGCTTGGATCGAATCAAAACCATGACCCGGGGAATGAAGAAAGAGGATATACGGATATTGGATTTTGGCTGTGGAAATTTTATGCTAGGTAAATACCTGCAAGATAAAGGCTATGACGTAATGGGATATGACGCATACAATGAGGAATATAGTCGATTGCCGGAGAAAAATAAGTATCACATTTGCCTTTGTATCGAATGCGTGGAACACCTATCATCACCCTTCATTGAATTGGATGTAATGCACCGATCCTTAGTAGAAGGAGGGCTATGTTATTTTGAAAGTGGATTTATTAATATAGCAATAAGAGATAATATACAACTCGAAGATTATCTATATGTTAATCCAGATGCCGGCCACGCTACTGTGTTTTCTCACCACGGGCTTGATTTGTTACTCCAAATAAAAGGCTTTCTTCCTAAACGGCATTTTGATGACAATACGCGGTTGTATCGTAAAATATAATTTCATACCTTAGTGCTACTTATCACTTCCATCATGCAAAAATCATTTTTACATATAATTCCCGGCATAGTCGCATCCTACCTTCATGGTGGCGGTGATAAGTCTTCTATGTCCGGGATTTATGTTTTATGGCAAAAATAACGCATGGATTATCTAAACATCCTTTGATGGGGATATGGCACGGCATTAAGTGCAGATGTTATACTAAATCAGCAAATGGATATCCGAGATACGGGGGCACCGGAGTTAAAATGTGCGCAGAATGGAAGGATGATTTTAAGGCATTTTACGATTGGGCTATTGCGAATGGATGGCGAAAGGGACTACAAGTGGATAAAGATATTAAGGCAGCTTTGCTAAAAGTAGAGCCTAATTTATATTCTCCCGAAAGATGCAGTATAGTTACCGCTAAATTAAATGGGAATTCTAAAAAAAGCAATAGAATATTAGAATTTAACGGTGAAAAATTAACCATTTCGCAATGGGCTGATAAGACGGGAATTCCTAGAAATGCTATACGAATGAGAATAGAGTCACATGGGTTTACTATATCAGAAGCGCTTACTTTGCCATTAGGGAAGGTGAGGGACATGAAATCAAGAAGTAAGCAAATAGAATTCAACGGAATTACAAAAAGCTTAATTGAATGGAGTTTAATTACGGGAGTACAAAGAAAAACGTTGGGGCATAGATTAACAAAAGGGTGGTCAATAGAAAAAGCATTAACTACAATAACAGGGAAAACAGGCAAGAAGAAATGAATAAATTATCATTAGTGTTTCCAACACAAGGGAATCCAATCGCATTAAAGCGGACATTAGATAGCACAAAGAGAGTAGTAGATGAAATTGTAATTGGTTCTGTTTGTGTTTTTCAAGAGGACATTGATTTAATAAATTCATATAAAAATGAGTACAATATAAAACTTATTGAACTTCCATTTAATCATGTGTTCCGGGTCGGTTTTTCGGAAACATTAAATCTATTAGCATCTCATGTAACTAATCCTATTGCCATGTATTTGAATGTAGGGGAGATTATAGAAAAAGGAGAAGATGGTCTTTTAGAAAAGATGTCGCCCGAATATAATTGTTACTATATAGATCATTCTGTAGAACGGCACAGATGGTGGCGCGTATTTTCGCCAACAGAAATGAAATGGTCTGGTGTATTGCATGAAGAAATAGTAGGTAATAATAGGCCGTTCCATAAGCCACTTTTTACTTTTGGGGACACTAATAAAGACATGGATGATACTTTTAAAGCCCGTGTGTACGATGATATCAAAGAGATACTTTATTTTTCATTGTATAATAAAATAGTGGATGAACCTGATAGCCTGGGTGCCACGAATGAAGGATGGGTCAAGTTTGCTACTGAAAACTACGATAGTATGAAGGAGAGATTGTTGAAAAAGGGTAAACGATATGAAGCATTTCAAGAAGGTGATTTGCAAAAATATTTGCATGATGTAATGACAAACCCGGAATTTGAAAAGGAAAGGTTTGAAAGTTCTATAAAAATCGAGTTCCAACAAAACCCCATGTTTTTAAATAAATAACAAATGCGATTCAGTATAATTTTCTGCCACTGGAAAACGGGCCCAATGTCAGCTTACACGGTTGCTCAAATATTAAAGTATAAAGGCAATCATGAAATCGAAATTTTAATCTGCGACAATAATGCAGGAGATGGAAGTATAAAATATCTTGAACCATTTAAAGATGCAGTAAAGATATTCGACTACCCAAAAGATAAGCTGCAATCCCACGGTATCGGGTACGATGTTCTCTTTGAATTAGCACAGAATGAGTGGGTGATATGTTTGGAGAGCGACAGTTATCCCGTTAGGGATGGATTCTTAGACTACTATGTACGATTGATTAATCAAGGATACGATGGAGCTGTTTCCGTTCTTTCATTGAGTGGCGGCATTTACGGTCATCCAGCAGGAGGATTGTATAAGCGCAGCATTTGGGTAGAAGCATGGAAATATAGTAAAGAAATTGAGTATTATTATTTCCCGAACATGGGGATGAAAGATACGTTCGCTTGTCACATCATGGTGCATAAAAGTATAGTAAATGATTTCTTAGCCGAACCAGAAAACTATATTGAATTAGCCGATAATTATAAACCATACTATCCACAAAAGGCAGAACAAAAGGCTGCACATTATATGCCTACAGTCGGGCCAATGCATAATGGGATGGGGCGTTTGCAGGAATCATTAAAGACGTATGGTACCCGTAATCCAGAAAGTGAAATCCCTAATATCATATTAGATAATAGAGCAAAAATAATATACAGGATTGGCATGGAGCCGGGGCAACATCATTATTATTGGATGTTGGCGAAAGGGTATAAAATCTTTGGTATTCCCACCGAAGTTAAATGGCTGGAAGGGAAAGAAAATCAACAGCAAGAATATACGCTAAGTGCAGCTAGAATTAAGCACATTTGGGGAGTATCAGCCTATCATGGAACAGATTTAAACGATGGAGATGTAGCTAAGATCAAACAAACTCTCCCTGAAACTTTGTACGAAACATTACCTGAACATCAAAAAATAAAAATTTAATGGAAGTAAAAAGTTATAGTGTTTATGGTATTCCCCCTCCGTCGAGAGAAGAAATTATTATCATGCAGCATAGGCTGTTTATGTATCTGGAAGCATTAATCAGAGCAGAACGATTGAACCCAGAAAGAGATTATGAAGGAACGAGAGAAGTGGGATTATTGAAGCGTATCGCTACGTCTGATACTACGGTAGAGCAAAGAATGACTCTTACTCTTTTGCTTTTGGGAAATGAACCACAAGAAACAGAAGATGATGAAGATATAGAAGACTTCGAAGATGAAGCCGGGGAAGAATAATTAAAACAATAAAATAAAAATAGATGGAAATAAAAAACAGCTTTCTGCATTCAGGAAATTCCGGAGATTGCGTTGGGGCAGTCCCAGCTATGAGAGAATTTTATCGTAAAACAGGAATTAAGCCAATTCTTTATCTTAGAAAAAACGTAGAAGCGTGGTATTATGATGGAGCCGTTCATCCCGTTAAAAACCCAGAAACCGGGAAAAATGTGATGCTAAATGATGCCATGATTGCGATGCTTACTCCTTTATTAAAAGCGCAGCCGTTCTTTGAAGATGTAAAAACATGGGTAGATGAAGAGATAGGTTGCGATTTAGACCAAATCAGAGAAACATATGTGGGCCTTCCTGGATTGAGTTTGAATCGCTGGTATTTCTATGTATATCCAGACTTAGCCTGTGACCTTTCAAAGCCTTGGTTGGAAGTACCGGATGCAGAGAAGGATTTCGCCAACGGTAAAGTTATCATTACCCGGACAGAGCGCTACACGAATCCGCATATTGATTACTCCTTTCTGAAGCCATTTGAGGATGAATTGGTATTTAGCGGAACAATGAGGGAGTACAATGTATTCTGCATGACCTACGACCTGAATATTAAAAAGCTAACCATAACCAACTTTTTGGAATTAGCACAGGCCATAAAACAAAGTCGGTTTCATATTACGAACCAAACCATGGCCAACCAAATTTCACAAGGAATTTTTCATCCTTCTATATTGGAGGTGTGTGGCTTTGCTCCTAACTGCATTCAGATAGGGGAAGATCGTTATGACTTCATGGCGCAGGAAGGGTTAAAATACTATTTTGATTTATTGTACAAAAAAACCGCTCAATAGTAGAGCGGTTTTTGTTATATCAAATACACATAATGAAATTTTAACCCATCAAGGTGGCAATTTGGGCTACCGTTTCAGCTACATAGTATGCGGTACCAGCAGAGTTTGCGGCGGCACTGGAAGGAACTCGAATCAGGCCATAAACATTATAACCTGAACTAAGGCTCCTTTGTGGGGAGTTGGAGCAATCCTCAACCAAGACTAGGCCAGCAGTAGGAAAGCCTATCTTTTTCGGCTGATCCCTATCCAGTACACGTGCATCAATCTGGTACACGTTTACGAAAAATACATTTGCCATTGTTACAAAATTTTGAGATGTTCAATATATTGACCAGTAAAATTGAAGTTAATTTGGGGCAATTGAATGGGTTGCATATATTTGGGGACATAGAAGGGTGATGGAATAATGGCTAAAAAAGAGAAAAAAAGCAAATCTCCCGATTCAATGGAGGAAATAAGGTTCACTCTAAGTGTGTGGCATCATGAGAAATTGAAGGCATGGGCCAAAGAAAATGGAATGTCAGTAAGGGCCGCTATCAGGTATTTAATCAATCAATTCTTTAAAGGAACATCATATTAGTATTTATGAACAAGAAGACGCTTTATGGAGCCGAAGCAAGGGCTAAGTTATTGTCAGGAGTTAAGAAAATCGCAGCAGCGGTCAAGGTGACCTTAGGCCCGATGGGTCGGAACGTTCTTATATCGCAAAGCATGGTTATTGATTATGGGGTGCATAATCTTCCCATCCATGTTACGAAAGACGGATATACGACTACTAGGGCGTTTGAGATCAATGATGATCCTTTTGAACAAGCTGGCGTGTTAATGATAAAAGAAGCGGCTCAGAAATCAGTAGATCAGGCTGGTGACGGCACAACAACAACAGTGGTGTTAGCTGAGGCTATTGTTGAAAAGGCAATCGAAGCCATTGTCGCAGGAGGTAATCCAGTCGAGTTGAAGCGCAGTATTGATAAGGGGGTGCAGGAGGTAGTAGAACAGCTTAAGGGAATGGCCATTCCTATTAAAGGGAATATTGATCGTATCCGACAAATCGCGACCATTTCGGCTAACAACGATTCGGCAATGGGGGAATTAATAGCAGATGCCTTTAGTAAAATAGGAGAAGAAGGGGTTATTGATCTTGAAAAAGGGCAATCAGTGAATACAGAAATAAGAATTGCCGATGGCTACAAATGGGATCAAAGTTGGGTAAGTCCTTATTTCATTAATAATAAGGAGAAGCAAATATGCGAATTCGAAAACCCTATTATTCTATTGTATGATAAAATGATAAAACATCATACTCAGATTATAAGAGCCCTGGAGTTGATTCAGAAAAGCGGCAGACCGCTATTGATAGTTTGCGAAGATTCTATTGAAGAAGGGTTATCAACATTAGCGGTTAATAATCTACAAGGACGATTCAAGATATGTGTAGTAAAATCCCCCGAGTTCAATGAAAAAAGAAGAGAAGCGATGGAGGATATTGCATTGATTACCGGCGCTACCTATATCAGCGATACGAAAGGCATTGATATAAAGGAAATGGAATTCGACCATTTTGGGCATGCAAAGAAGGTATTGGTAACGAAAGAAGAAACTGTTATTATCGGAGGCGCGGGGAATAAGGAGGACTTGGAAAACCTTCTGAATGAACTGAAGATAAATATGGTTCAAGCAAAGAATGAAGACGAAAGTGCGCCTATCGAAAGAAGGATAGCGAAGTTAACAGGGGGAGTAGCTGTTATTTCAGTTGGAGCGGCTACGGAAACTGAAATGAAAGAGAAACTGGATAGATTTGATGATGCCGTAAGGGCTGTTAAAGCTGCATTGAGTGAAGGATTTATCGTTGGTGGCGGCACAGCCTTTTTACGGGTAAAAACTTCAAGTGATATAATAAATAGCATACTTCGTATTCCTCTATGGCAAATTTGTAGCAACGCTGGCAAAGAAAGTTCCGCTGATCGTATTATACATGATGTAGAATCTTTCAAAAACAATGTTGGGTATAACGCCAAAACTGATCAAATCGTAGACTTGATTGATGCTGGGGTTATTGACCCGGCTAAAGTGTTGAGATGTGCTATTACTAATGCAGCTTCGAGCGCAGGTATGATCATTACGACTGAGGCTCTTATTTGTGACACTATGTAATTTAAAATTATGCCAATTCAAGCAACCAATAATTTTGTATTTGTAACGAGAGAAAAGGCTGAATCCGAAAAGTCTGGTATTTATATTCCAGATCAAGGCCGTGAAAAGCCAAACGAGGGAATAATTGTTACTATTGGAGATTTAGTGCAGGATAAAAAAGTAAAGGCGTCTAAAAATAAGAAATGTCTTTTTTTTAAAGGGGCTGGCTTTACTGTGCCATATCAAGGAGTGGAATACTTGGTATTAACTTCTGATCAAATTATTGCCATTCTATGAGTTATCCTGTCAACGGTAAGATTCTTGTATCAGTGAATATGAAGCAGAAGGATGAAGCTATCATTGCGGGTATAAAGATCAAGATGGGGATCAAGTTCGATAATAATCATCGGGAGAAGTCGCCAGTAATAGCCAGAGTTGAACAGGATAATGGTTATTTGAAAGTGGGAGAATTAATAATATGCCACCACAATCATTATTATCACCCATCGCCATACTTCTTGTATGAGTGCTATTATAGCATCCCGGTTAACCATACCATTTTTGCCATCTTGCATGAAGATGGCTCCCTCACGCCAGCCTATGGCAATATTTTAGGAGAAAAGATTGATATTGAATCTTCTATACTGCTACCAGTTGACCAGCGGAAGAAATACACCGATCGAATAAAAATAACCCAAAGCAGTAATCCTAATTATCGGGAAGGGCAGGTCATATTCACGCGCCCTTCAGCTCCCTATGATATTGTTTATAACTTCGGCAGTATTATAAAAAGAGTCACAAAAGTCTGGGATGAAATGGTTTGCGGGGTGTTAAAATAAAAAATCCTTATTTTTAGTAAAATTTTACTATAATGCCGGAAATATATCAATCCAATCAAAACCAACCCTCTTTCTCTGATCCTTTGCTCAATAGACTGTTCTTGTCACCGGCTGAAAAAAAGGACAAAGAGCGTGGCAAGAAAATGGTAAAAGAGTTCTATCAGCTTCAAACAAATTCAAGCGCCTCAACAAATTATTTCCGACTTCGCAACCTCAAGTGGACTGAACTTTTGCTCTGGTGCAAGGGTAGTCAAGCAATGACAGAGTTTCTTGATTACATGAATATAGAGTCGGCAAACAAATCGTTTGTGAATATTGATTACACACAGAGCCGTATAGCCGCACAATTCATGGGTACTTTAATCGAGAGCATGGCAAAGAATAAATCGTATCCCTGTGTCACTGCAATCGATGATGGTTCGGTTAGTGAGAAAGAAGATAGATTATTTGATGCGTTATATAGAATGCATGATGTAGAGGTTATCAATGATATTCAACAGAAATCGGGGGTAATGGTAGAACCTCCAAATGCATTTGTCCCTGATGATGAAATGTCTGCGAGAGTGTACTTTGAGTTGGAGGATAGGTTACCGAAGGAAATACGATTCGAGAAGTTATTGAACGCTACACAGGCTGCTATTAAGTTTGAGCGGGTATTGAATCGGAAAACGCTGTTTGATTTAACAGTATTGAATTTCGGTGCTACGAAGATTGAAAAATGTGGCCCCAAAGAATATACGGTAAGAAAATGTATTCCCACTAATATGGTATTCAATTTCTTTTTAAATGATACTAGTGAGCATGAAGTAGATATGGTGGGCGAGTTCTACAACCTGAAAGTAAAAGATGCTCGTTATAAAATACCAGGCATTACTGAGAAAGAATTATTTAACCTAGCAAAGTTTTCAACTACTAAAAATATCGGAACGTTCAATTATATGTGGAATGATAATTGGGCGTTAACTACATTTAATCAGAATAGGCCATATGATGATTGTTCTATTCTGGTTTTTGATTGCGAAATAAATTGCGGGGAGGATATTTATTATGTCGAAAAACCCGATACGTTCGGCAGGATGAATATCGAAAAGAAAAATGGCATTCCCTATCAGCAAACAAAGAAAGACGGTACTGTCATCGAGCAGGACAAGCCAGAAGATGTTGAAATAATCAAGCGCAAAAAGAATACGTGGATGCGTGGCATCTACGCTCCTTATGGAGATATGATGCTTTACTGGGGGGCTCCTGATTTAATTATCACTCCTTACACCAATACAGCAAAGCCGCTTTCTTCTTATAGCATTAACATTCCTAATAACGATGGTGAATATGTGCCTTCTCTTTTTGAAAGGGGAATGGAAGTTTTGCGGGAGTTGCAGTTAACCAAATTAAAAAGAAAGCAATTAATAGCTAAGATCAAACCGTCCGGTATTCGTATTGATGTTGAAAGCGCCCGTAATCTTGATTTAGGAAGCGGAGATACAATCCCATGGGAAGAAGTAGTACGCATCTACGATCAAACCGGTAATGAGCTTTGGAGTAGCAAAGGGGTAGACCCATTGCAACGGGAAGCGCCACCATTAAGTAATACAGTTCGAGACGAAAGCATAGATAAGGTTATCGGCCTTACAAGTATAATAGCCAGCATGGTGCTGGAGCTTCGCCAATTATGGGGGGTGCCTCAGTACCGGGATGGAAGCGATGTGGGAGATAGAACACCTGCAAAATTAGCAGAAGGACAAAACCAAAGTTCATTCAATGTTACTGATTTCATTCTTAATGGGAACAACCAACTTTGGGAAGAAACGTTTTACAAATTATGTTTACTCCATTGGAATGATATAGCAAAAGAAGAACCAGAATCTGAAAACGACATGCTGAATACTCGGTTTGATATTCGGGTAAAAACCAAATCAACAGAATACGAAAGAGAAAGATTAGAGGCTGACATTCAGCGATTCAGCCAAATGCCAGATGCACAAGGCAACCCATCCATTACATTGAAGGACGCAATGATGATCCGGGAAATAATGGATGAATACAATTACAAATTAGCTACATGGTATTTAACAACTACCTATGATAAGAACCGGAAAAACGCAATGGAGGAAAGCGCTAAGTTGCAGACCCAAAACCAGCAGTTACAGGGGCAAGTAGCACAGGAATCGGCTAAGAAGGCAATGGAATTACAGTTGCAGAAAATAGAAGCCGAAAAAGAATTAGCGGAGCACAAAGCGCTTCAAGATATGAAAGTAGAATTGATTCGGGGATCGTTCACTATTGCGGCCAAAGCAGAAAACCCACAAATGCCGGCATGGTTGAATACGGTAATAGGTCAATTAATACCCAACATAGTTGTTCCTATTGCGCAAGAAAATAAAGATATGGCCGAAGAGGTTGCAGCACAAGAACAACAAGAACAACAAGAAGCTCAACAAGCCAAAATGCAAGATCAATTAGCGCAATTGCCTCCTGAGCAGCAACAGGCGGCGATGGAACAGATGCAACAACAAGGACAATCAGAACAAATGCAGTAGTATGGGAGAGGTATTGATTCAGGGGATTTTATGCAAGCATCGGGATTTAGGTAAATCTTCAGTGACGGAAGATGGCGAATTAATCGAGGGAGAAGATATACTGTTTTCGGATTTACCACAGGATGAACAATATTTCAGAAAGACCGAACACCCTTTTAATGATGACGACCTAGTTGCTATTGCTAACAGAGAACTAGCTTATCAGGGATTTACCAAAATTCAAAAACAATGGTTAGATAGAGAGAATAAGAGATTTGAAGAAGGAGTGTATTGTTATATTGACGGCATTCTTACTTACATCCCAGGCCCTTATTATTGTTACGTAAATTATTGGACGCTTGAGCATGGGGAGAAACCAGAATATCGGGAAGATGATAGACTTTTCTTTTTATTCCATGAATATTTACGGTTAGAGACAATTATACTAGCGCTTACCCGACTTAAAGGCCGCCGCCAAGGAGCCACTTCTATTGGCATGTTTTTCATGTGGTTTATTGCCGGCAAAAAAGAGCATAAATTATGCGGGACAACCTCATTCAATGATGGTGCTGCACAAGATAATTTCCAGAAAATGTTTATGTATGGATTCAAGGCTCTCCTCCCTTGTTTCCAAGCTGATTTTGATAGCGATAGCGATAATTTTATTCGTTTTGTAAAGCCGGTAGAGAAAAAGAAAAAAGGTGTTCTTGCAGTTAAACGCGAAGGATTAAATAGTTATTGTGATTATAAGTCGAATGTAATAAGTTCGTATGATAGTGGCCGTCAGTCATATAACGTTCCGGACGAAGGAGGAAAGAGAAGTAAATTAAATATAAACTCTTATTGGTCGCGATTATATAAGACATTCCTTATAGGTAAAAATAAAGTAGGATTTGGATACTTGCCTACTACGGTTGGGGCTAAGAAAGAAGGCGGCGAACATTACAAGTTATTTTACGAAAACTCTAATCAGCATAAAATTGATAAAGAAACTGGGGAGCCAGTTGGATTAAATACTCCCAATAGATGCGTTCGATATTTTGTCCCAGCAACACATTGTTATGCCGGGTGTATTGATAAATTTGGCAGAAGCGTAGTTGATGACCCTAAGGAGCCGATTATGGGGAATGATGGGAAGTGGATAACAGAAGGATCGAGAACTATTCTGCTAAGGGAGCGAAAGGTAATTGAAGATAATATCCAAGCCGGGATAGGGGATATGGAACAGCTTATGGAGCATAGGCGAGATTATCCCCTTGATGAATGGGATGCCTTTGCATTTGAGGCCGGGACTTGCGAGTTTAACGAAGAGAATTTTAAAAATCAAATCAAATTCTTAGAAGATAATCCGCAGGCAGCATTTTGGCGGCGAGGTAGATGGGATGATAATTATGATAAAGAAAAGAAAAAGATTATTGTAAAGTGGATAGATGATCCGAAAGGGGAGTGCTGGATTGAGGAATTTGCAGAAGAGGATAATTTATATGCAGATTTCAATGGGACAATAGAGCCATTAAATGAAATAATGTATAGCATAGGCGCTGATACTTATAAAAACATATTTGCCGATGGGGGCTCAGATGGCGCTATCTCGGTAATGAAAAAATCATGCATCATAGATGGGAAGGAAACAGGGCTAAAGCCTGTGTTTTTCTTTGTAGGGAGACCAAAATTAATTAAACAGTTCAATAGGCAAATGTTCCTAACATGTCTGTATTTTGGTGCTAAAGTGAATGTTGAGAGAGATGCTGGTACATGGTTTTATGAGGATTTTTTAGAATGGGATGCTTTGCAATTGCTAGAATGGAGTCCGGCCGTGGATATAACTAAGCCTAATCGTAAAATATTACCAGGCACCGAATCAGCAAATCCTTTTGAATTGGCCAAACAGTTAGAAGTATTAAAATTATATTATGATGGGAATAGTGCTATTTCATATAATGGCAATGTACATAGAGTAACTTATTTGCCATTGCTTAAAGACAGCTATGCATATAATCACGCAGAACGCACACCTTACCATTTGTCGGTCAGTCTGGCAATGGCTTTACTTCCAATGTTAGGAAGACCACGTCCCCGTGGCGGTGAAAGGCCAAACGCAAAGCCTAAGTTTATTATGCCACAAAAGAAAATTAAACTTCCTTCTTAGACGCCTGTTTTAATGTAGACATAATTCCAGCCCATTCTTTCACTATCTGGATAATAGTGTGTTTCTGAGAATATTTCCCTTGCTTCTTGATGGCTTTCATTTCTGCTTGCTTTATTAATACTGCTTTTCTTGCGTCTGCTGGGAAGTCTTTTAAAAGATTCGACATACTTATCAGGACTTTAGGTGATCTAAGGTAACCAATAAATTTAAAACGCAAAAATTCAACCTTTTATAAGAAGTATTTTTACTTCAAATAAAAACATTCCCAGAAATGGCCGACAATGTAATTGAACAAACAGCACCAGAAACACAAGTAGTAGAACAACAGGCAGAGCCTCAATTTGATTTGGCGGCTCAAATGGCGATTGCCTTAAATGGCGGCATCGTTCCACAACAGCCCGAAGCTACTGCAACTACTACCACCGAACCAGCAGCAGCAACGGTTGCAGATACAGCCGTAAATGATCCATTCGGGTTGTTTAAAGAAAAATTCGGGTATGAAAACCAGGAGGCAGCGTTTAAAGAAATTGAAGAATTACGTGCATTTAAAGCACAGCCGCGCACCCCTGAATTTCAAGTACCGGATGATGAAAGTGCTGCTATTTTAAAAGCTCTCGTTGCCGGTAAGAAAGAAGAAGTATGGAAGCTTTTGGATCATGATATGAGGGTTGACCGGTTTGTGAACGCCGAAGTCAACAAAGACAATGCCGGGGATATTGTGAAAATGGGTATGCAGTTAAAATATAAAGACCTTACCCCCGAAGAAATAAACTATAAGTTCAATAAGCAATTTTCTATCCCTCCTAAACCTGTTCAAGCGCTTGAAGAAGAAGATGCCGATTACCAACAAAGAATAGACGGTTGGCAGGAACAGGTTACAGACAAACAAATGGAGTTAATGATCGAGGCTAAACTTGCAAAGCCCGAAATCTCCAATGCAAAAGGTAAATACGTATTCCCCGAAATAGAATCTCCTGTAGACGAAGGGTACATCCAATATAAGAAAATGTTGGAAGACAATGCCCAAGCCGATAAGGAGACAAAAGAAGCATACAAAGCCTTAACGCCAAAAGCGGTCGAAACCAAAATCAATTTTAAGGATGAAGCCAATAAAATTGGATTTGAATTTCAATTTGAACCGGATGCGGAAGGCTTTGCAAAGGCTGTAGAAATCGCATCGAATGCTGACTTGTTTTGGCAAAACTTCATGAATCCGGACGGAAGCCCGAATCGCCAGAAGTTTTTAGATGCTATTTATTACTCCAATAACAAAGAAAAAGTTCTAATGTCCGCTCTGAATCAGTCTAAAAATGCTACGATCAAAGCAAGTTTACCTGATAATTCACAAGGGGGATTGGTACGTCAAATACCACAAACCCAAGAGCCAAACGAATTAGAAAAGAATATGCGTGCTGCCTTATCGGGATACGGTGGATTTTAAAAAACATCTACTAACATCTTAATTTAATAAGCTATGCCTAGTGCAATAGTTAGAGGCGCGACCGGTCAACCGGGTACAGTGGCGTATCCTTCCGGCCTAACCACAGGTATTTTCAACGAACTGAACTTCGTAATCCCAGATTATATCCCAGGCTTAATAGCCAAATACGGTAATGAATCGTACATGCTGGCTGCCGAAATTCTGGGTAATTCTAATATCGAGCAGGTAAACACTACAACCAATACATTCTCCCACTTTGAAAAGAGCCGTATTTATGGTTCTGGTTTAGTGGCAACTACTGTAGCTGCCGGCGCGAGCGGTGCTGCCGTAAACGTGACATTGAAGAGTCCAGAATCCTATAATAATGGCACAACAGGTACTCAATCTCCGTTTCTATTAAATCAAACCGTTAAATTCCGCTCGAATGGTTTGAAATTCAAGGTAACCAATATCACCCGTACAACCAGTGCGTTTGTAGTTGAGCTTACCCCGATGGGAGCCTATACTGTTCACTCCGGCACAGGTGCCACTGTTCTTGCTGGTGAAGGTCTGGAAACATTTGGTAATCAGCTAGCTGGTGAAGCATCCGATAGCCAGGGTACACAGCAGCCTAAATTGTATCGCTACGACAATACGGCTACAGTTTTACGTGCTTCTGTGAAAGCAAGCGATTTGGCTGGAATGAATAAGACGCAAATTGATTTCGGGAACGGCAGTCACTATCTTCCAACTTTAGCCATCACCACGATGAACCGTGTAATGATGACTAACATCGAAGATGCAGTTATGGAAGGTGTTCCTTATTCAAATATTTCTGGAACTGTAGGCACGGTAGGTGTATTACCTGATGTTGCCGCACGTGGTTCAGAAGTGGATTATGTTCAGGGCAACTTCATAATTGGCGATTTCCAGAATTTCACAAACGTACTGGATTCTAATGGCGGCCCCCGCGAATATCACTTCTTACAAGATTTGAAACAACGTCAGGATATAAATAACCTGTTATTCGGCGTTTATCGTAATGGTGCAATCAGTTATGGATCAGTAGGTACAAGCGCAGAAGCCGCAGTGTCTTATGGCTTCAAAAGCTTCTCAACCGATACTTTTGACTTCCACTTCCACCGTTACAAAGGATTCACCGCTCAGGCACTATTTGGATATACGCCTACCGTTGGCGATTATCGCGCATATTTCGGCTTCGGTGTGCCACAAGGCATGACCGTGGATGCAAAGGATTCAAGCACAAGACCTTATATGCAGTGGGTTTATCAGCAAAATCCGGATATTCCGACAAGTCAGAGGATCTATAGCTGGGATCTGGGTTACACCAAGAACACGAAGACTACTGAGGCTAGTAACAAATATGAACAAATTAGTTACGTTGGTTCGAGAGTTACGGCCGCAGAGCAGTTCAGCCTGCTGCGTGGGATCGTATCATAATTAGTATATTTGAAATCGGTTATGAACGTTGTAGATTATAACTGATTATTAATAATCTCAGAGGAGTAGGCGGTATCTACAACTGCCGCCTCTCTTTTGAATAAAATGAACCATTATAATAATTTTTCTCTTCAAAACATTATTATGGAATTTGAAGGGATTGCTTATGAAGAGGAATGGAAAGCTATTATAGGATATGAAGGATACTATGAAGTGTCTAATTTTGGGAGAATAAAAAGTTTGGCAAGATCATGGGTCACAGGGGAGCGATTTGGTGTTCGTACTAAAGAAGATACAATTGCAAAACCGGGATCAGATGTTGGTGGATATTTGAAATATACGTTTTGTGTAGACAAAATTAAAACATATTGGTCTGGACATGTTTTAGTGGCGAAATACTTCTGTGATAATCCTGATAATTATTCAATAGTGAACCATTTAAATTCCATTAGAAACGACAACTTTTTTAAGAATTTAGAATGGACAACATATTCAGGGAATGCAATTCATGGATTTAAGCACGGATTTCGGAAAGGGCAAAAGGGAGAGGATAATCCTCAAACTAAACTGACAAAAGAAGTGGTGATGGAAATTAAGAAATTGTGGGAAGAGAAGAGTCTTTCACAAGCAGCGATTGGGATGAGATTTAATATTAGGCAATCCCAGGTTTCTAGAATAGTAACTGGCGCTAGGTGGGCGCACATTAAGTAAAAAATTAAAATAAAAAACATGGCAGACACTAACAATGAGTTAGTCCCAGAAAAAAAAGAACGAAAGAAACGGGAGCCAAAGGCTGTAATAGTCCCTCCTGTAGTTCAAAAGATTGACGATAGCGATAAATATCCAGTTGAGGCTGCTTATTTGGCTATGACTTTTGAATCTACTAAGAAATACATGTTTGAATTGGCAACTCAAAACATGGAACGCGAAATGCCGGTTATTGAAGTTGACGGCCAAAGATCAAGGCCAATACCTACTGAAAAGTTTAAACCATATCAAAACATAGTTCTTACCTCTCAGATTATTTGGAAAGGACAGCGCAGGATATTGAGATACTACGATGGTTGTACTTCCATTTTCGCAGATGAACAACCAAAGGACAAAGAAGAAATCGATCAGTTCATAAAAGTAACTCAACCAAGAGCTTTTTTGAAAGGTAAATTCGGCGCATATGGAGATGAAAAGATGTTGCTGATGTACCTGAATATTTGTTCTTGGAATGCCAATAGTCCTTTTAGAACGCGTGCAGCCAATGCTATCTTTATCGCGACCGATACAATGAAAATCGCATCAACTGAATCAGCGAAATTGGATGAAACAGAACGGGCATTGGAATTGGCTAAAAATGCATCTCATACAAAAATGTTGATTCATGCTGCATATTTAGGAATTCCAACGGAGGACTATGATTCAGGCAATGGATTAACACCTAAGGAAATCAGAACTAAGTATCGCAGATTTGCGCTTCAAGATGCAACTTACTTCATAGATAGCTACGGAAACAAAGCTATTGAAGTTAAGTATTACATCAACCAGGCGCTTTTGAAAGGGTTAATCACAAACAAATTCAATCCCAATAAGCTAACATGGCAGAATGGGAAAGAAATATGTGATATATCCGGGTTGAAATCAAATGACGCAATTGGAGAGAAAGCATTCGAGTTTTCGCAATTGGAGGATGGTGCCGAATTTGGGATTCAACTAAGGGCGTTATTTAGTTAAGCTCTTTACTATATAATTCTTTAAAATGAAGCCTGTCTTATGGATGGGCTTCATGACTTTAATATATGGCACTTACTGTTGATTATTTATACCAGTTTTCGCTGAATCTGATTCGCAAGAACCAGGCGGGTTCGCTTGCTTCTATCGAATGGGCTAGGCATTGGAATGATGCATCAAACACATATCAAGATGATTTACTTGGTAGATTCCAACCTAGAAGTATTGGTAAGGCCGGGGCCAATACGGGATTGATAGAAAACGAAACCATAGAAACTAAATTATCACCATTTACAAAAAAGGATACAATCAACATTGTTGCTGGGGATGGGCCAAAGCCTTCTGATTTCATCTATTTGTTGGCATTAAGAATAGACGGCAAAGAAGTAAGGCATATTAATAAGAATCAGATAGCGACGGTAAATGATAATACAATTGATGCCCCCAGTATTGCCGATGGAGCTTATTACTATACTCCCTATCTTAATTATTATTCTTTTCTTCCCAATACCGTAACGACGGCAACCATAGACTATATAGCTACCCCAGTAGATGTGGTTTGGGGTTTTACCATCGTATCGGGAAGGCAAGTTTATAGTTCCGGAGCGAGCACGCAAAGCCAGTGGGATGATCACAGTAACAGGGAGATTACAAAGAGAATGTTAACGAATTTAGGCGTGAGTTTCAAGGATAATGATTTCTCGCAATTTGGTAAAAGCGTTCAATTAACAGGAGACTAATGGCATCATTAATACCATATACTAAAAAACTTTTTGTTCAAAGACTTCGTCAAGACCTAGCAAATGATTTCCCGGATTCTGAATTTGCCATATCTGAGCGTGAAGTATTACTGCATATTGATCAGGCATTAGCGTTTAATGCAGTTGGTCAGATATATGCAGGGGCCAAGGTTCTGGGAACGCTTGAAGTTCCTGAAGGTTTCCTCACTAGGTATCTATTGGCAACATTGGTTCAGGATGCAGTTACAAGTGAATGGTACGCTACTCTCCCGCAACCGCCAGTTTCTTTACCCTTGGGTTATAGCATAACCAGAGCATATTTTGCAAATGCGCAGAATGGGATTAGTCAGGAAATACTACCTATCAAAGCAAAACGTGCAGCCTATAGGAACAATATGCCACGTCCGGCAGGCGCAGAATACAAAGTGGATGGAAGTACTATTTATATAACGGCTAATGATGGATCGCCGTTATTTAATTTACAAGTTTATGTGGAAATGTTGAATACACGCACAAGTAATCTCTCGGAAGTGTTAAATTTGCCAGACGACCACATCGAACAGATTTATAATCTTGCATATCAAAAACTGGTGCAGAGATATAAAATGCCAAAAGATATAATTCTGGACGATATAGGGGGCGGCAATAATACACAAAAATCATAATCATGAAAAAATGGACGATATATAAAATAATAAACCCATTAAAGGAGGTTTACATTGGGCGAACAGGTAATTATAGTAAAAGAAAATCTTCATATAAGAAACTGGCTAATTGCACAATAAATCAAAAATTGCTACATAATTCTTTGAAAGTATTTGGCTTCGAAAGTCATACATTATCAATAATAGAAGAATTTGTAGGTATAGAGAAGGAGGCTGACTCTAAGGAAATGTTTTGGATTCGGACTTATATGTCAAACAGGCATAAATATCCAGAACAAAATGGATTGAATTTAACTAATGGAGGAGGCGGATTGATAGGGTTTATTCCTAGCGAGGAAACAAGAAATAGACTATCGGCGGCTTCGACGGGGAGAATGCATACGGAGAAAACAAAACTAAAAATGTCATTAGTCCAAAAAGGAAGAAAGGTATCAGAAGAAACAAGAGTAAAAATATCAAAGGCTGGCATTGGAAGAATCGCAACGCTAGAAACAAGAAAAAAGTTATCAGAAAAAAAGATAGGAGTAAAGAAAAGTGATAGTACTAAAGAAAAAATGAAGGCGTATCAGGTCAGTACACATGGCAAGATAGTTAACCAATACGATCTTAATGGGAATTTTATAAGGCAACATGAAACAATATGTACTGCCGCAAAGGCAGTTGGTGCAACTCAGCCGAATATGACTTCTCATTTAAAGGGAAAGCATAATAAAAGAACTATTAAAGGATTTGTCTTTAAATACGCATAAATGCCTACAGATATTCAACAATACGTGCCTTTAAAAACCGTGGTATCCTTTTGCCTTGATGAAAATGATCAGTCTATTGGTTCGTTCGACAAAGCGTGGTTGTTAGGATTTAGGGCGCTAGTTGATTTATTGTTTGACATCAGTGCCCATGAAGTGACTGTAAGATTGCCGGTAGGCGGGAATAAAACAGTTCCATTCCCTGCCGATTATTTGTCATGGGTAAGAATAGCTATACTAAACGAACGTGGGGAAGAAAGTACACTTAGAATAAATAATGCGCTAACTAAATACAAGGATAACAATCCTAACCGAATAGAAAAATTAACATCTGACATAACAGATGCATTCCCATTGTCACTAAATGCGCCTTTTTTCTATAACTACAGTTTCAATAATCAGTATCGGCCATTATTTGGAGTGGGCGGCGGATTAATACAGTACGGCTCATGCACGGTGGATGATGAAAACAATCTTATAGTACTAGAGCCAGGGTTTAAATATGATAGCATCATACTGAGTTATATTAGCAGCCCCCAAAAAAATGGCGATTATCAGATACTAACCGCTTGTCAAGAGGCTGTTATCGCTTTCATTAAATGGAAGTCGAAGCAGGGTAGCCGGGATGAATATTATGCAGCAAAAATAGAAGCAAGGCGCAGAATGCCAAAGAAAAAAGTGCACTTACAAAGCATAAACGCAGTGTTAAGAGAATCCGAATCGATGAAATTAAGAAGTTGAGTATATGGCAATATGTAGTTGTGGTAAAACGTGCGATGAATTATATTCTTACTTTGATAAAGTGTCAAAGTATAGAATAACATGCTGTGAACAATGTGCAATGGATAATAAGATTGACGATGAAGAAAAATACGAAAAGCATTTGTACAAAAATCTGAATCAAGAACAAAGTAAAACACCAGAACCGGATGCCTCCTGAAATTAAAATGTTAGCTGGCACATTGAATTTAGATGATCCATTGGAGTCATTGGGTAAGGCATTCCATCGAGACGGAAGGAACATCGAGTTTGACGGGACACCTCCCAACAGGAGATGTAAGATAAAGCCTGGTAATATTGCTGTGCCAAATGTCTTATTGCCAGCTATAGGGGTTAATAAAACGATCAGCGAAAGGTATGATTCCCTAACCAAAAGGATTTATTTTTTCAATTATAATTCTGGCGGCAAGCATGGTATTTATTTATATAATACAATTCTAGGTACATTTCAGCGATTAGTCGAAGTAGGGATAAATACAATAGGCGATCCATTAGCATTTACAGCAGAAAGTTATACCAATAACGATATTATTAATGCCGATAGTGTACAAGGCGACATCCTTTATTATCTTGATTCGTTAGGAAGGCCATCAAAGATTAATGTAGCCCGCGCATTAGCTGCCGGCTACGGAAGTATACAGCGTTCATTTTTGGATGTAGCAAAAGAGCCAGCGGATATCCCTCCTTGTGTGATTTATGAACGCGATCCAGCCAATACCGTAAATAACCAAAGAAAGAAATTATTCAGATACAAAGTTCGGTGGGGATTTGATGATAATGATAAATCAGTAACAAGCTCTCAAAGTGAATTGCCGCTACCTCTTGATCCATTTGATCAGGCAGTAGATGCTGATCCAACATATAATTGCAGAACGGCTATTGTTTATCAAACTGGCCCATCTAATGTAAAAAAGATAGAATTGTTAGCTGCCGTTAGTATGGGTAATGTATTTTCTGATTTCTTTTTAATACAGTCTATTGATAAATCGGTATCAGGCATCCCAGACAATGATGTAGCGACATTTTTATTCTACAATGATCAGGCATACAATTATATTGATGTTCAGGAAAGTATACAATTGTTTGATTATGTTCCATTAGCGGCTAGGGCTCAGACTTTATTAAATGGTAATGTGGTATCTTATGCGAACATCACAGAAGGATACCCTAATTTAACCAATTTCACATTTTCATCAAATACCAGCAATTTATCACAAAGTCAAATACTTTACTATAGCGGCATCTATTTTACTAAGCTAGTGGCGAGTCAAGGAGGCCAAAGCGGATTCGGAAGTGGTAATATCCATATAGTGATAAGAGGGTATGTTTTTTCATTATCATTCTCATTGGACACGTATGTGGTTTATATGACAGATGGAACCAACATCTCATATACGATAAATACAGGAGATGATGCAGCGGCTGTAATTGAGGGGTTGCGTGTAGATGCATTATCAAAGGGATATACAATTATAAGTACGAATAACAATGATTTATATGTATTTAAGACAGGTATAAGTCTGGCTAGGGCTCGAATAATCTCAGATTATACATACAATTCTTTAGGCAACAACGCCTATGCAACAGATGATTGGTCTAGTAAGCATGGATACGGGTTGGTCTATTTTGATCAGAAAGGTAGAACCAATGGAGTAGTTTATACAAGCGGATTTTCGGTGACGTCAATAGCATTTAATGAAGCCGATCCCTTCCAGCCATACATACCCAAGTATTTGGCTATGATTTATCATCAACCCCCAGATTGGGCATATTATGTTCAGTGGACTCGCACTAAGGATTTATCAAAAAGCAAAATCCAACAGTGGATAACAGATAGAACCTTTAAAGATACTTCTGCCGTTTCTGGATTGTTAAAATATGCTTATGTAAGTATTGAGTCATTAAATGCCTTCGTAAAGGCTAATCCAGGCTCTCCTTTGGGGTATGGATTTTCGCCGGGAGATCGGATAAAATTCATGAAGCGATACAATGCAGACGGTACTACAGCTAATTTATATGGGAATACAAAAGATTTTGAGGTTGTAGCTTCATTAACAAATCCAACTATTAATGGTGAGATAAAATCAGGTCAGTTCATAAAATTCGTATTGCCAACTACTGACGGGTCATTTGATTTCGGAACTACTGGATTTGCTAATTATTTAATTGAATTATACACTCCGGCACAATCTGTAGCAGGAGGATTAGATGTTTATTTTGAATTTGGTGAAAGATATGCAATAGGAAATCCTACTGCTTCAAATCGTTTCCACCAAGGAATGATGCAAAATCAAACAGCAGATTATGCAACACCAGCCACGTATGAATTTTTTAAGGGGGATTATTATATTAAATTAAGGTCCATCCAAACCGGGAATGTTTATTCATTTAATATATTGAATGGGAATATGACAGCCGGCAGATTTTTATTCGGATTAACATTTGTAGATTCCACTTACGTTGACCCTGGTATTACTGCCCAAAGCGTGGCGATGGCGAATATTAGCGGTAATACTCCCAGTGGCGGTATTAGTCCGGGAAGCGACACGAGGTGGTTTTTGAAATCAATACCAAATAATACATTCAGGATACGAGGAACTATTAGTATAAATTTCACGACTGATGTAACCGGTGATGTATGGCGAATATTCATATTGAACCGATTCAATGAACGACAATATTTAGTCAACAACTTTAGTGCAGGAACAGCAGGAGTATATACATTTACAATAGATGCTATTACTACATTGGAAGATGATAGGATATTTTTAATCGCGGAGGGAGGCGAGCGACCGCTTAATGTACTATCCAATGAAATAACTTTCTCTATTGATCACGTCATTGCGCAAAAAATGATTGATCAGAATTTCTCCGATTATTTTGCAAGTGCGGTTAATTCAAACGGAAGATCATTTATTTATGATCAAAACGCCAATCAGGTTACTTATCCTGTAATGTACAGATGGGGATTAGCATATCAGACAAATACCAATATCAATAAAACAAATAGATTTTATCCTACAAATTTTGATGAGGCCAATAGAAGACATGGCGCAATAATGAAGATGGCTCAATTAGGCAATGAATTGATATTTTTCATGGAACGAAAGATTGGGCATACAGGTGTTTTCCAAAAATTCATAACCGATAGTGGTGGCAATACGAGTTTAATAACAACTGACTCCATCATAACAAGCAATAATGTTCAATATTATAAGGGAGAAATAGGTTGCGGAAATCAGCCTACGGGAGTAATTGAAAGCGATTTTGTATTCTATGGCGTAGACCCAGTAAAGAATATAATTTGGAGACTATCGCTAGATGGCATTACTGATTTGACGGAATTATATAAAACAAAAACATGGGTATCTGCAAATTTGCCTAAGTATCTCGCCCCCGGAACTTACGCATTTGGTGGCAATCAAAAAGTTCTTGGAACGTATCATCTAAGACCCGATAATATAGGAGAATATCTGATATTGGCGCAAGGCACAGCACTTGTTGCAGGAGAAACGCTTGCATTCGAAGAGAAATACAATTCATTCACTAGTAAAGTAGATATTGATTGTGATTGTATAGTAAGTGCAGAGAATGTTTTGTATGCCTTTAAAAATGGAGCACTGTGGAAGCAAAGCATAGCCAATGCGTATGCGGTATTCTTTAATACTCAATATGCGGCAAGTATTACGTTGGTGTTTAACGATTCAGAGCCGGTTAAGAAGTTATTTAATGCGCTGGCATATCAATCGAATCAGACTTGGTTCGCAGGTACAAAGGGCGACGTAAAGACAAATACAGTAAACAGCCAAACGTTCTTACAGCAAGAGAGTTTGATCATGAATCAGGATTTTGATGTGTTGGAGAATCCCAATCGTTTCGCGGCTTTTAATCGAAATCAAAATAGCAGTACAGATCCAATCCTAAGTTTGTGGGAGGGGGAATACCTTTGCGGGAACTACATAATCGTTAAATTATCAATAACTTACAATGGATTCTCTTATTTATTTTCACCAGCGGTGACCTGGAAGCCAGACCCACGAAACTTTTAAAAAATGAAAAGAAATTATAATTACATCGAATACAACAAAGGACAAATTTTAGGAGAATGTATTTTTATTGAAGAAATAGAGACGAAAGTTACAGGGAATCGAAAAAGACGATTTGCGGAGTTCTTATGTAATTGTGGGAATATATTTAATGCTGATATTTTAAATGTAAAAGGTAGACATACTAAAAATTGTGGTTGTGTCAGATTGAATAAATCCATACAAAGACTGACTACGCATGGACGAGCGCATACGCCTGAATATAATGCATGGTTGGCTATAATCGCAAGATGTTACAATGAAAAAACTAAAGGTTACCATAATTACGGGGGACGTGGCATTGAGGTATGCGAAAGATGGCAATACTCATTTGAGAGTTTTTATGCCGATATGGGTAAGAGACCTTCGGCCCAGCATAGTATAGATCGTTATCCAGATAAAAATGGGAATTATGAACCAAGTAATTGCAGATGGGCGACCAAAAGGCAACAGGCAAACAATATAAGAGCTAATTTATTAATAGAATATAATGGAGAAACCAAAACATTAGCTGAATGGTGTTATGATTTGAATATCAATTACAAGTTAACGCATTGCAGAATTCATAAATTAAAATGGACTACCTATGAGGCATTTACTATTCCCGTAAGTAGAAATAGCAAGTATATTAGGATTATAAGAAAAGCATCATGACGTATAATAACATATATGAGTATTTTAAAGAGGATCGGCAGCTATTAAGATATTTTGACCCTTTGAGTACAGCGGTAAATAATGAACAAGCGGCATTGGAAATATATCATAAATTAGTAGAATATAGTAAGGATTATAAGTGTAGATTCATTAGGCTGGAACATGGGTATATATTTTATGCAAAACCAAAATGGTTCTTTCAAAAAAGGATACTCGTTAGTTTCTGTTTGAAGTCGGAATATCGAAAATACCCATATGTTGCGGAATTTTGGGGTTTGATAAGGTATTATGTGGGAAATCATTTTACATGTTGTCTATTTAATAGGAATAAACGGGGGATGAATTTCTTGGTTAAGGGTGGGATGAAAATCAAAAAGGCAAACGAATTAATCACATTATTAAGTATCTAATATGCCAGTATCAAGTTTGTTAATGTCTTCTTTGGCAAGTAGTGGCGGCGGCGGTGGCCAGGGTGCAGGGATTGCAAATATGGCCGGGGGATTGGTTAGTGGGATAACCGGATTTTTCCAAAGAAGGAAAGCTAAAAAAGAATTGGCTAAACTGAAGCGTCCGGAATACGAAATCCCACAAGAGATATTACGTACTCAGAAAATGGCCGAACAAGATGCAGCAGAAGGGTTGCCGTCACAGCAATATAACCAGGCGCAGCAAGGAATCCAGCGACAACAGAATAGGGCGATTTCAATGGCCGCTGATAGGCGTGGTGGATTGATGGCTCTTCCGACAATACAACAAACGGGAACGGATGCTCAATTGAATTTGGATGTAAAAGATGCTGAGGCGAGAAGGACTAACAAGCAACGACTATACGGCATAATGGGACAGACAGCCGGCTACAGGGATAAAGCATTTGAGGTTAATAAAATGCAACCATATCAAGAGGATAAAAATTATTACATGGGCCTATTGGGTGCGGGAGACAAAAATCTAACCGGTGGTGCAGAGAAATTTCTTGGAGGGGCATTAAGTATGGGCCAACAAAGAGGGGGGTACGCTTAATGGCAAAAGGATACTCACAGCCATACGGCGATGCCTTTATAGTGGAGACACCAACACTTGATGCATTAAGTAAGCAATTATATGCCGAACAGAAGCAAAGGCAAATGATCCAATATCAGGAGAATAAGGCATTAGATGAAGGTATGCGGAAGGAATTTGCCAATGTTCGGTCGGTTGATACCCCAGAAGTGGTAAACGCCTATAATCAATACAAGACGATAAAGAAACAATTGTACTTCGATAAGAAACTACAAAAAGACCCAATTGCATTTAATAAACGCCAGCAAGAGGCGAATGCTGCATTACAGAAAACGTATGAGATAATAAATGGCAGTAGCGAGATAAAGGAATTGGGGAAAACTCTTTTGCAAGAGAGGTTTAAAAACCCAGACGATATGACTGAAGATTCTGGCCAAAGAATAGGTACATTAATGAATACCCCATATAGTCAGGTAAAAAGTCATCCTCAATATGGAGATTTGACCAATATGGATTCTTATAAAGATCAAGGACCAAATTATGATTTCGGGGAGGCGCTTCATAAGGCAGCAGGAACACCAAAAGAAATATTGGGCAAATCAATACCAATAGATAAAGGGCTTCAAACTCAAACATCCGTCTATCAATTTGGAAATACGCCGGCCCAAGTGTATGATTATTTATTGAACACCACGGCAGTAAATAAAGCAGGACGCAGTGCAGCCAAGCTATGGAATAAATTGCCGGTATCGCAAATCCAGTCTACAATTGAAAAATACAAGCAAATCCCACAAGAAAAATGGGAGCGCATGGGAATAGACAAACCACAAGATTTAGGCAATTTCTCAGATAACAAAGCTGATAATTATGCGAAATATCTAGCAATGAATTATGCCATTAATTCAGAACCAAAAGAAGGGAAGCCGATTATAAAGGACAACAAATCGGCAGTAATGGCGGCTCAGGAAGCTAAAGACAGGAGAATGGCAGCCCTTAATCATAGGTATAGTGAATCTGATATAAGACTGAGAGATGCATTGAAAAATAAAGGTGAAGATGAGCAGAATGATATTATTGATGAAAAGTATGCCGAAGTAAAACAAGATGCACTAAAAAATCCATTACAATATAAGCCAGCAAAGGGTAGCTCCTATAGCCAATATAGCATTAAGGTAACACAGCCCATGAGAAATATGTTTGGGGTTCAAGATTCAAATGGAAAATGGATTTATCCCGATGATGTAAGATATTCCACGGACTTAAAATATGTGGTGCCAGTATTCTACCAACACTATGTTGAAACAGATAAAAATGGGAAAGCCACAAACAAAAGATTGCCCCAGCCAATATTAGATGCAAAAGGGAATGCGGAAGTTGATCCTACTTTAAGCAAACCAATACTAGAAAGTGAATTTAAAGAGCGATGGAAAAAGGAATTACTTGGTGTTCAGGGATATAATAAATCATTAAAAGGAAAGAAAGCGCCAGGATCATCCAAGCCAAAGCAGGTAATTCAAAATGGGCATACATATACACTCAATGAAGCAACAGGCCAATACGAATGAGTACTAAAACATTCCCATCAACAGGCTCAAAGCCTAAATTTGATCCCAATGTTTCATATGAAGCAGTTGAGCAAGAGCCTGTGCCCAAAGGAAAGAAACCGGCTTTTAATCCCAATGCTAAATTCGAAGCAGTTACTATGGAAGTGCCGCCTGAACAACCGAAGTCAGCGCCACAACAGCCAGCATTTAAGCCAATGACCGATTGGTTAAATATCCCACAACAAGAGCATCAGCCAATGGCAGTAGAGAATGCTGTTCCTATCGATGACCATACCATAAAGACTAGTCAAGCAAGTCAAAGAGTGCAAAATCACTTAGGCGATATTGATAATAGCATTCACAACCTGATTTACGATAAGAAAAAAGACGTAAAAGGAAGATTAGTTAGTCAGCAACTGGGATTAAATCCGTCTGAATCAGGGCCAATTAATCCACAGGCGCAGCAGTTGGAAAGCAAATTAAGGCAAGATATTCCAGTAGCGCCACAAGAGGTAGAAGAATTTAAAGTTGGCATGAATGAAAATCCTGTTATGCTTCGCCAGGGATTAGCACAAAAAGCCAAGGATTTGACTAAGGTGAATCCGACAGAGGCGAGTAAGTTAAAGGGGGATATTTACAGATTAGACCGGCAAGCAAATCCAGAAAAAGAACAAAATATTTCTCAAAACATAGATAAAATTAACAGCGGCGAATATGACTATGACATAGTGAATGGTCGGTTAATTAAACCATTGGGATTTTTTGGAAGTGTGGCAAATGCTTTTAAAGAAAAGGGGAAAGCATATGATGACTATGATGTTTATCAGTCCGGAGATGAGAAAAAAATAATGGACAGGATCAGGCAGCGATTAAATGATGATCCAGACAAAGCCACTCCTATTCCTATCGGTGAATTGGGAGAGGCTGGGGCGATGCTAGGCGGCCAGCCATTAAAGCCATTGATAGGGGGCGCTATTGCGGGAGTATTTACCGAGGGGTTGGGAGCGCCAGCAGCGGCAGCGGCTATATCTGCCCCTGAAATGTATAAATTAACATTCGGAAGTGCATTGCCGGGTAATTATGCGGCACTCAAAAAGCAAAACCCAGAATTGCCAGATAGTGAAGTTCTACAAAAGGCTATTGATTTAACTGACAAGCAAGCAAATACGGATGCATTAAGCGGGGCTGCTATGGGCGCAATAGGCGCTAAGGCTGCATTAAAGCCGGCAGCATCTGCATTATTGCAGAAGTCGGTGAAAAGCGCATTGAAGCAAATAGGGGAAACGGTAGCGATTGAGGGAATTGGTGGCGGTGCAATTGGAGCCGGAGGTCAATTAGTCAAAAACTTGATGGCACAAAAAGCCGGGATTCCAGTTGACGAAAGCGAAGGGATGGCGCAGCAATTGGTGGGTGGGGCTTTTATGACACTGGGGGTAGCGGTTGCCGGTAGGATGGGGGCTTTATTGAAACCATCCACGTATAATAAGCTGCTTCATGGATTATCAAAACTTCCAGAAGAAGCAATTTCAAGCGAATTAGCAAAGGCGCAGGAGGTGGGCGCATTAACACCAGAGCAAGCACAAAAAGTACAGAACGATATATCTGAACAGAAAAAGATCGATGCCTCTATTCGTGGCGATGTGCCTGAATCAGATAGGGTAAAAATAGCAGAAAAGATAAAGGAGACGGCAGCCTTGGATAAGGAATTGGAAACAGCCCATAAGGCATATCATCCTGAAATAAAAGAACAAATAAAAAAGCTGGATGAAGATATTGTAAATACATCTAAGGGATCAGAACGTGGTGAATTACAGAAGTTGGTAGATAGAGAGCACAAGTCAGGCAAGATCGAAGGCTTTGTAACGGAAGCATTAAGGGATGCAACCGAAAAAGAGCTTCAAGGTTATTTTAAAGAGATATCAGAACAGGCGCATGATCCTAATTCAGAAGCTATAACTATCGCAACGTTTGGAGAAGATATAGTAAATAAGGCAAAAGAGCTATATCCGCAAGAAGTTCCAAAAGAATCAAAAATATCAGTAATTCAACCTGGAGAAATAAAACATCCTGAAACTATAACTATAAAACCACAAGAGAATGAGTCCCTTCGCGAGCGAATCCCAGAGGCGGCTGCTATGGATGAAACATCCGGAAGTAGCCCGGAAATGGGCCAACGAGTACCCGAACCAGGGGAAGCTACCAATGCACAAGAAGGACAGCGACCACCCCAAGAAGAAAGTGCGCCTGGTGGTCAAGAAGGGATAGGAGGCGGTAAAGGTGGCCCTCCTGCTGGGAAAGTAGTAAATATGGCAGATTATGGAGAGGGAGGAAAGGAGCTAGATAAACTTGCCAATAATATTCCAGATAGCGGGAAGGTGGCAGAATACATGAGTAAGGAAACAATTGAAAAATATACGGGAGAAACACCCGCTAATGATCAATCAAGAGGGGTTCAGGAATTAGAAATAGCCCTTAATCATGGAGAAAAAATTATCGAAAAAGCAAAACAGATTTTTGGGAAAGATTATGCCGAAAAGACTATCGAATACATAGATAATAGCACAGCCGGAGTTTCCAATAAAGCTCTTATGTATGTGAGTTTGGAAAACGCATTAGGTAGAGAGAAATTAGAGAACCCGACGAGGGCCGCAGAAATCACTAAGCAACAAGCATTGGTATATGCAAAATCGCAAGCATTTGCTAGGGAAAATTCACTTGCATTAAATTATCAAAAGCTAAGAAGGATTGCCAAAGTAGGGTATGATATTGACAAGGTTACTGAAAGCTTCTTTTCTCCTGAAGAAAGAGAGGGGCGAAAAAATATAAGTAAAGCAATAGAGGCTGACCCGGATATGATTAATAAGCAAGCAGAAGCAGTTGAAACTGGCAAAATTGCGCCTGATGTAGAAAAAGCCATTAAGGAAGGAGTTGCAAAAGAGATAGAAAATATATATAACAAACTGCCAAAAGAAAAGAAAACGATAGCAGATAAGGCTATTGCCGCGCTTGATAAAATTCACGATAAATTAAGAGGGAAAACGTATGAGTCAACATTAGGGATTCCAATAGCCATCATTGATGGCGGCGTTCTTACTATCAGAAATGCTATTAAAGCGGGAGTTAAGATTGCGGATGCGGTCGAAATGGGGATTGCTAAAATAAAAGAAAAATACAAAGATTGGGCTAAAGAAGATGAATTTAGAAAAGATGTAATTAGTGGACTAAGAGAGCAGGGAATTGAAGATACCCCTATAGCTAAAACGAGACAAGAAAGATTAGCCGAGGCAGAGGGGAGTTTACAAAAAAGGATAGATGCTATTCGAGAAGAAATAATAACAGGAGAGAGAGAGGCTAAGAATAAAAGGGATAAACTACAAAGCAAGAAACTAGATCAGCTTAAGGAGCAGAAAAAAACACTAGAAGCATTCAGAGATAAATACCTGCCAAAGGGCGATGATCCTTATACAAATGAAAAAACGGCTAAAACAATCGAAACAAAACTTATAAATGAAAATATCGAGTTAAACAGACAGATAGCAAAAGGCGAAAAGGACAGAGTAGAAAACAAGGTTACCATAGAAAGCGAATCGATTGATAAATTAAAAGCAGAGCGAGATGTAAGGAAAGAAATCCTAGAAGTGCTTGATCCTACCCCTAAAGACTATGTGAAAAACGCATTAATTCAACAAGGGCTTGGTAGAGAGAAAGTTATAAAGGGGGAAAAGAAACAAATACTAGATTGGAAAAAATTGGCAGGGGCTGCCGGAACTGTTTCTAAGATAAGCGAAAATGTCGGTAAGGTATTAGAAAGTGATGGTTTTAGTGAATCACAATTAGAGAGGATAAAAGATTCATTTATCCAAGAGTATGTGGACTTACGGGCTTCTGTTATCGAAAAAGCTCAAAATGAATTGGCTAAGAGAAATAAAGAAACAGTTACGCAAGAGCAAAAATCGGCTGCTAAAAAGTTAGCGGAACTATATACTTATGGGCTGTTCGATTCTCAGCCAGATGTATTTGAAAATATTCTTAATAAGGCACTTGGTTCCAAAGTAAGCGAAAAGGGGTTCAATGAAGCGAGAGAAATAGCAAAAGGGATGGAAACATTATATTCCAGTTCGTTTCAGGGAGTTAAACTAAATGATATATCTGCGAAAGCTGCGATTGAACAACTGGAAAACAAGATGCGGCTCTTATTGGTTAGAGAAACGAAGGGACAGGGTAATTATAATTTCAGGGCAGCAAATATAGTTAGGAACTATTTTGATTTACAGCAAACTATGGTTCTTAATAACTTGAAACAAGCGGTGGAAAATCCATTATCTGGATTTCAGCAGGAATTAATTGAAAAAATAGGAGGAATGATTGGTAAAGAAAGGATAGGGACTCCGGAAATGGGAGCACAGCGGAGGGCATTAATGAAGGATATTTATAAAGACATGGTATTAAATGGTTCCATAGGATACGGAAAGACGGAGACGGCATTCGTAAATAGAACGCATGTTGATGATCATATTAATAAATTATCAGACGGCAAATTGTATCATGGTGTTATGTCTGTTTTAAGTGGCAAAGCAACACTGAATGCTGCCGATGCTATGTATAAGGCATCAATTACTGAAAAGAAATTTGCAACAAATCTGATAAAAATACTAACGAATGAAACTAATCCTAACCGGATGAGTCCGGGGGACGCAATTAATTTTGTGTCCGAAAAATTGACAGGCCAAACATTAAAAGATGCTAAAGTATCCGCACGCGAAATAATAGAAAAAATAAATAAAGACGCAGGAAGGGAATTGATACCTACAACGCCAGAGTCAATAAATCGTTTCGCAAATGATATTGTGAAATCGGCATTGGAAATGGGGAATCAAATAACGACAGAACAAATTACTGCCGCATACAATGCGGCATACAAGGCGGCTGGATTGGGACTAGGACATGAGGCTAACAATATTCTTTCTTCTACGGTTTCTGGATATACCGCTAAGCTGGAATCAAGAATTAATGATGCCATTAAGGATAAAGAATGGAATAGAGCGGCTGTGCTTACGGCTCAGTCAATCTTATTCAGGAATGTATTAAATCCGTTCGTTGGAGGGGGTACTAATTGGCTAGTGCTGAAGTTCGAAAAAACTGGGCTGGGATTAGTAACTGGGTTGGGGTATAAAATTGGCTCAAATACTAAGATTGATTTAAGCACAGAGGTGGGCATGAAAACGCTTGAAAAAAGATTATACAACCAGGCAAGAGTAAAGGATAATTACATGAGAGGTCTGGTGGGGGGCGCTGCTTCAGCTTTAACTTATTTGGCTTTTACTGGGCTGGCTAATACCGACGAATATCGCAAATGGAGAGGTAGAAACGCTTGGGCTGCAAGATATTTAGACATAATCACCCCGGAAATGTTGCTTATTCAAATGGCGGTAGAAAACAAAGCAGTTAAGAAGTACATAAGTGGCACTTTAAATAGAAATGAATCTTTTGATGCTACCGCAAAATTAATCAAGGCAGGCGAGTATGCGGTAAAAGGAGATAATGATATGGCCATGGGCGCAATAGGCGAAGCGCTGGGGGCTAAGTTGAATATCCCATTGCCTTGGCGATTAGTGAAGGACGGTCAAGTTATTTATCAGGGGATCAAAGGGCAAGACCCATATCATGGGAATTATGCGCCATCGATTGGATTTTTAAACGGAGTGTTTCAGGGCGGCGCTATCGAATGGGTAGGACTTCGCCCCGAGGCTAATGAATCTAATGGCGCATCTGGATCAAGTGGCAAACCAGGAAAGCCCGGTAAACCATCAAAACCAGGAAAGCCGACTAAATAACACATCTAAAATATTGAATAATGGCTAAGGTAATTTTAAAGGTTAATAATAATAAGGGAAGTGGTGATCCCGATCCCCTTCCATTATACAAGCCCAAAGACACTACACTTATTCAATTAAGTGATAAAAGAAAAATAAATCCTGCCACCGGTACGCCGTATAAAACACCTGGTTCCAAGGGGATTAAGGCTAATGAAGAAGACGTTAAGGCGATAATATCGCATGCCAAGGCGAAGGGAGTTGATCCCAAGGCGGCATTGGCGATAGCGTTGCAAGAAACGAATATGGGACAGCTTGATCCTAATTATGGTTCGGCATGGTCAACTTTTGAAGATGAAGGACTCCCGGATGACCGAAATAAATATGCTAATGTATTAGCTAAAGCAATAAAAGAAAAAATGGCATATGCTGGCGAACTTAGGGGAAAGGGCATTTTACCACAAGGGGAAGAATATGATTTGCAAACATATAATGGACTAGGGAAGCTAAGCCCTACTTTAAGAGTTGGAGGGAAATTGCAAGATGCTAGTTATTACGGGATTCCGGTTACGGCTAACAGTCCTTTAGACTTAAAAAAGAATCCAGCTTATGGGAAAATCGTACGGCAATTAAGGGATGAAGTTATTGGAAATAATCCCCAGATATTGAAATTAATAGAAAGCACACCAGCCTATGGGCAGACGGCAGCCGCACCGAATCCAGCCCAAAAGGTGATGCTTTCAGTCCGAAAATAAACAGTAATTTTAGTTAATATTATAATGTATAATCTATGGCATTCAACGGGAATTTTACTGTGGCGAGCTTGATAGTTCCAGGAAGCTTCACTATTACGGATTCGTCAACTGGGTCCGATATAAATTTAACCGGGAGGACTATAAGTTTATTCCAGGCATCAGGCGTATTGTTGGGAGGGGCCACTATTGATTTTCCGTTATCAAGCGGCTCATCAATAACACTGAATGTATTAAACGTTGATCTCTGTTTATTGATACTTATAACGTGGCAATCATCTGCACCATTATCGCCGCCATCAACTTATAGTGCATCAGGATTATTCAACTTTGTAGGCAATTCAAGAGCTTTTGAAGATCAACAAATAGGGGCCATTCAATCAAATCCGGGAATACTTCAAGATACTAATTTCTACAATTCATTAGGAATTTTACAGACGGATATAGACTGTAGTATTCAAGCAGCAAGTATGGGCCAGCAATCAAGTGCCCAAGCTGCCCTTTCGCGTATTCAATCTATGATTGTTAATCAAAGCAAGTTATTCTAATGGCGTATACAGTAACCGAAATATTGCAGATAGCCAACATATGCGAATTTTTGGCGGCTGATAATCAATCGCAGGGATATTTGTTTCGTGGGAATTATGAACGAACCGGACTTTCAAGATTGATCTATCTAGTAAAAAGTAGCGTGAATTGGCTGAATAGTTATAATCCTTCCAATAGTACTTTATTAGGGAAGGCCAATTATCTTTTTTCATTATGTCAGCCATTTGTGGGGCAAGCATTACAGATAATAGGAAGTGGAGGAAACGGGACAATCGCTAATCCGGCAACGGGTGTTATTTCAACGATAGAAGTGGTGTATCTGGAATTTATCGTAGGGGTTACGTCTTCCCCACAGACTGTCAACGGCGAAAGTGTAACGTTGCCCGTTGATGGGGAGTCTCAGATCATTTTACCTATTCCGGACATTTTGAATAAATCCATAAGTGTCACTAAGGATAATGTTCCGCTACCCATTGCATTTAATGATAGGGAATCATTTACACCTATTTATACAACCCCCAGCGTTACAATAAGCGTCAATGTGCCATTCCAGGACGGTGATCTTTTTGTAATTCAGGGTCTTCAATATGTAACCGCATGAGATATGTAATATATATAGTATTGTTTCTTTGCGTTTGCCAATGTGCTATTGGCCAAAGTAACCCATCTGGATTTCCTACACAAAACTCTACTGGATGGTTTAGACACGGCTGGGATCAATCGGATTCGGGAACTGTTTTAGCGCCACGTCTCCCTAATTTCACCCCACGGTTCCCTGGAACCACAATATTATATCAAAATGCAGGGACAGATACTTCAATCCACTATTGGACGGGTGGCAGATGGATTAAGATAAGTGCAGCAGGGACAGATACTACATCATTAAGCAATAGAATAAACCTTAAGCTAAATATTTCGGATACCATAGGCGCATGGTTAGCACAATCTACCCGGTTAGTGGATACTATGTATCGGGTAAATGATTCTACTGTAGGATATACTATTAAGGGAAGTCCGTATACGTTTCAAATATTGGGCGGTTTTTCAGGTGGTGGCGGCGGTTCTGGTACTGTAACAAGTGTAGCCCTCTCGATGCCATCTGCATTTACGGTAACTGGATCACCAATTACAGGAGCCGGAACTTTTGCCGTAACAGGGGCTGGAACTTCATTACAATATATTCGAGGGAACGGAACATTAGCAACATTTGATACTACTGCTATACCTAATTTCTATTTAAAAGTGCGCGGTTTATTAACAGGTACATCACCAATTACATTTAGTCAAACTACAGGAGCAATTGGAATAAATAATGCCACGGCTACAGGTACAAAAGGAGCTGCCGCATTTACTGGTTCATTTTCTGACAATGGAAGTGGGTTAATAGATCTCCTTAGTCTCATAACTGCAAGTAGCTGTACTAATTGTAATTTAACATTTGACGCAAAAGGAAGAATAACGGCTGCATCAAATGGCTCGGGCGGCAGCGGTTCTTCAGATACTGCATTTAATGGGTTAACTAAAATAGCAGATACTATTCAATTAGGTGGTGCATTTACTAAAATAGATACATTAGATGCAGGCTTATTCCATCTTAAAATTACCGGAGCAAGAGTAGGAGGAGGTGTTTTGGAAGTAAATAATACAGGATCAGATTATGCGGCAACATTTGAAAGTGCAGGGAGTAATACAATCTTAGCAACGGCCTCAACTGGGAATTATGTTGCAGATTTGTTGATGAACTCATCATCAACAAATGATGTAGAGGCCATCTTGAAGATACGCAGGGAAAGTACATCCACTCCTGTCAATGGAATTGGGGGCGCAATAGATTATGTAACTGAATCTACGGCAGCAACTACTACATCTAATAGATTAATATCCATTTGGACAGACGCTACTACGGGATCGCGCACATCGCAATTTGAAATTTGGGGTGTAAATAATGCCACTACTGCAAGGAAATCGGCTATTGCAGGGAATGGTCAATGGACATGGGATGGATACCCTGCATTAACACAACAAACAGACACAACGAATATTAAGCCTATTGGGTATAATACTACAACAGGATTAATACAGCCCATGGCTAATTGGATGGGAGGTGGTGGATCAGTTGATACAGTATTTTCAACTTACGTTGCATATGTAGATACTCTTGGAAGTGATGTAACAGGAGCTATTAATAATCCGGCAAAGCCATTTGCTACTATTAACGGCGCTCTTATTGCCACTTCATCGTTGTTCATATGTACTGTCTCAATAGGAATGGGAACGTTTAATGCCCCGGATTCAGCTAACATGAGGTCAAATATATGGTTCCGTGGTAGTGGGATGCCAGCGGCCAATGATACGGTTACTGTAAATGCATACTATAACAATACCATACAAGCCCCAACTAAACTACTTGGAGGAACAATAATAAGAGGTTCTTTTATTATTCCCTTCAATAGAGAAAACATACATTGTACAGACTTTGGTGTGGATGTAGGCTCCAATTGGGTTACTAATTTTAATTCTGGAACCGAAGTGGATGGGTTTTTATGTGCCCAATATTTCAATCCGGCTGGGGGTCAACCATCCGCTGACGGAAAGCATCAACTGCAAATAAATACAAAACCTCGTAGAGGGATGCTATTCCAAAATATACGTGTTTTATTAGCTTCTCCAACTTCTCCCTTTCATGCGTTCTTGATAGAAAATACCATAAACCCAGAAGCTGACAATATTTATACAACTTACGGCTTTGCCGGGGTTGTAATAAAAACAATCGGCGGTATATATACGAATATACACACTCGGTCACATGGTACTTATCATATAATATTAAAATCAAACGACTATTCATTCTGTTATGGGGTACTTGTAAATGGATTTGAATGTAGTACTAGTGGGTTAGGATTTACGATTGACCAAGGCGACCCCGGATCGCCAGGGATTTATTGGTGTAATGTATCTAACGGGTTCATAAATTTGACTGGTGGAGGAATGAACATCACTGGGGATAATATGAATATTTCAAATATAAATTTAGTTCAAGCAGGTAGTGTGTTGTCTACTGGCTTAATACGGTCTAACGTTAATAACATAACGCAGCGCCTAAGCGGAGGGTATGGGTTTGATATAAATACCGGAAGCGTGTTGGCAAATGGAGCGACAACTTGGAGTAATTGTACCGCAATAGGCAGCACGCTGGATGGATTTTTTGTTCATGCGGGTTCGGCGCGAAACGATTTCGAAAGTATAACAAGTGGAGAGAATACAAGCTATGGATTCAACACAAATGGAACCGCGTGGATAGGGAATCATAATTACTATTCCAATACCGCAGGGGTTACACTTGGAACTATTCATAATCGTGTTGAGATAACAGGGTTAATAACTAATGGGTCTGGTATTTCGATCAGTGGAGATGGGAGTGAAGCAAGTCCATATAATATATCTGCTTCTGGTGGCTCACAGACGTGGCAGCAAACATTAACTACGGGAAGTACATTAACTGGGAATAACACTGTGACAGGTGGTAATAATAGTCTTACGTTTAATGGAATGTTTAATTACAGAATAAATGCTAATTCATTTGTCCTTGATAAGACCACAGCAACCGCGCCATATTCTTTCACCGTTTTGGGTACCGATAATAGATTTCTGTTGGCGTATACACCAACTCCGGCTACATATAGCAAAGGGGCAGGAATAGTTATAGATACTAACAATAATACCAGCTTAGGATCACAAATACCTACGGCTGCTCCATTATATGCGGTGGGTAATTCTGCATTTTTTAATGGATTTCAAAACCAAGCCGGTAATTTCTATCGAGTAGATGCAATAACAAGTAATGTAACAGCGGCGTTAGATGATTATTACTTTAGAATCGATGCAACCTCTGGGAATATAACAATAACGCTGCCAGCGGCCAGCACTGCATTTGGATCGAGCATGGGCCTCCATTATGTATTTAAAAGAATTGATGCATCTGGGAATACAGTCACGATAGCGAGAAGTGGATCGGACGTAATCGACGGGGCAACATCTATCACATTAACAACCCAATATGAGGTAAAAGAACTTCAATGTTCGAGTGCCTCAACATGGGATATTAAATAAAGTTATATGGTAAAGAATTTAAGATATAAAATATTATCATTTTCTTTAGGGCTGATTGCTGTAGTTATGGCGATTGCTTATTCGCCTAAAGCATACGCCCCAAGTATATCTACCTCAGCAACTCTTAATTTTGGTGCTACACTTCCTGCTAGTAGTACAGACTTAACAATGACCGTAACAGGGGCTGTTATAGGAGATGTTGTTATATTAGGAGTGCCAAATGGATCAATGCCCGCTAATGGAGGTTTTACGGCTTGGATAAGTGCAACAAATAATGCAACCGTTAGATATTTTAACATGGATGCTTTATCGACATTAGACCCTTCATCGGGTAGCTTCAAAATAACAGTTATAAAATAATATATGGCACAAAGAGTTTATAATTCAGCCGAAACTAAAGCAGATTTGTATGCCCTTATCCCTGCTGATGGGCAAACTGATTTATTAATGAGCGATACTACATTAGGAGATATCCCATTTGCATTATGGCAATATGATGCCAGTTCAAGTGCTACAGATAATTTTGCAGCAGGAGTTATTAAACCTACTCTACAGGGTGGTAATGGTAGATGGTTGCGAAGAGGGTATTATGAAAATCCGATAGGGACATTATTCATGTGGGGAACCAATACGGCACCAGGCGGATATTTACTATGTGATGGTAGTGCGGTTTCAAGAACAACTTATTCTGAATTGTTTGCGGCAATAGGAACCACTTTTGGGGTAGGGGATGGGTCAACTACTTATAATGTTCCGGATTTTACTCAACGATTCCCACTGGGTAAAGCATCAAGTGGAACTGGCAATACATTGGGCTCAACAGGAGGCACTATAGATCATTTACATGCAGCAAACCCACCATCAACAGGTAGCTCTACTGATGGCTCACATAATCATGGAGGCGTTACCGGAACGCCTAGCGCAACAGTGGCAGCAACAAATTTAACGGGATCTGCTGCCAGCACCACCCATACACATAGTATTTCAACTGATGGATCACATTCGCATACGGTAGATATAGCATCATTTAATACTGGAACCGAAAACCCGCCATTTCTGGCAATTCGCTTCATCATAAAATATTAAGCAAATGACCGAATTACTACTTTTAGGACAAGCTGGCGTAATGCTGCATTATTTGAAAGAATTTGTAGTAGCCAATAATCAAGGCAAAAAGTATGAATTGAAAAAATCAATTCCAATGGCTTTGTTGTCTAGTATTACAACCGCATTGTTGGTATATCTAAAAGATGATATTGCTGATTTATATGTAGTAACTAAATTTGGCGCGGTGGTGCTAGGTTATGTCGGGAATAGTACTTTCTTTTCATTTATTGATGTTCGGAAGCCAAAAGTAATTGATGATTCTTCAAACATAAAACCATAAATTAATGTCACCAAAACAGAAATTAACCGATTTGAGGCAACAGCTAGAAAGATGGAGATCAAACAATGAAGTTCATGCAAAACCAGCAGATAACATTCTGTATGAGTTTTTAAGTGACCTTTTAAAATTGGCAGATTATGATGAACAACCAGAATCGGTGCCATCAATCGAAGCCCCAGCGGTGGCGGATGAGGCCCAAACAGAAAGCGATGATGAAGATGAAGGTGGCAATTCGCCAGACACTCCACCGGATTTACCATAACATCCCCAAGATAGCAATAGGCTGGTATTTAACCGGTCTATTGTTGTTTCATACAAAAGCCGACTTTTCGAACCCTATGTGGGCCAAAGCGTACTATAGTTGGCAAAAAGAAAGTGATTGTTTATTTTTATTAGCATTATATTATTTAGTACCAAGCTATAGAAAACCCTTAACTCCAATTATTATTTACTCAATAATAAGATTATGCTTTCAAGTAATTGGTTTCTTTCGAAAAACGGGGCAAAACGATCCATTTATAGTGACAACTCTATATCTCATCGCACTAACTATAGCAGTTTACCTCACAATAAAACAGCTCCAAAAAGAATGGAAACAAAACTCATTTTGACGATAATGACATGGCTGGGAGTTAGTTCATATATAGGCGCTATTTGGTTAAATGTAGGTAGCTGGAAGGCGGACGTTCTTTGGTTTTTGGCGCTTATGTTTGGAGTGGTAAAGTTTATTCGCTACAGTATGAAAACATGGCAAGACTTTAGAAAGGGGGAACTTGAAATAAAAGCGCAAAAGAAAAAGATTAAATAGTATTCCTTGGAAAACTACCAGAAAGCCAGGAGCAGTGTCCTGGCTTTTTGAATTTATTTGACCGTCTCAAAGTGTATCACTAACTTAGCGACTATTATGGAATTATTGAACGGGGTAGAGGCGGTTAAAAAACTAAAAATAAGTCGGGCGACATTTTACCGCTGGATTAAAAAAGGCATTATAAAACCCAAGATAATGGGGGATTTAAAACGATATCGAATTAATGATCTAAATAAATTATTGAAATAAATGTTGACACTTAAATTGCCATCATGGGCTTGGATAGGAATATTTATAGGGATCGGAGTGCTTTTATTTTCCATGATTCGTGGGTGCAAACAATCTAAAATACAATTAGCCGAAAACAACATACTGAAAGCCCTTAATGGGGAATTGCAAAATACTATTGCAAGCGATAAGGCAATTACAGATAGTTCCAATAAATTATTTAAAGATACATTGGAATTTGAAAGAGGGCAAACTGCATTGATCAAAGGGCAAAAGGAAAGAACGGAATCTGAATTACGAGATATAACAAAGGAAAACAAAGCGCTGATTGCTAGGTACAAATTAAACGACTATACTGATACCGCCACAACCTTAGTACCGAACGATTTCATCGCTGACTGCCAAGGATGCTTTGTTAATTTAGAAAAGACTACAGATTTGGTAGATAAATACAAGAAAGATGTTAATAATCTACAAAATAACTGGGACAAACAAACTGCTATTTATCAAAAAAGATTCAAGGAATTGGATGCAGAAAAACTAGGATTCTACAATAGAATAAATACTTTAGCCAAAGAGCAACAAAAGGTTATCGATCAACTAAAGCCTCATGGTAGATTGTATTTAACTTGGGGAGTGCTTTGGCGCGGATTACCTTCGGCGGCAGGGGCGGGCCTGATGTATCAAAATAAACGTAACCTTATATGGGCCGCTACATGGTATTATGGTGCGAATGGCACTACTATACAAACAACTATTAATTTCCCATTATCACTAAAAATTAGATAATATGGCAACTGAGAAAAAGACAAATGTCCCTTTAATTATATGCATAATAGCCTTTGTGGCTGGCATGGGAATTGGCGCATGGGGGCTGATAAAAGTAGATTGTATTGGCCCTGATTGCTGGGTTGGTAGTGGCTTTCTAATGTGGACTGGCGGTATCATGATTGTAGGTGGACTGATTGGCATGGCAGCAATCGGTGGAAAAACTAAGCGATGACGTTTATAATTAACCAATTCATTTTAGCCTTCTGGAACTTCATTAATAGCCGGATTGATGCCTATCGTATTCTTAAAAATAAGGCAATCGCGCATGGTATCAACTTTGGCGCTTATGCTATATTGGTGGGAATGTTAATATGGTTGTTTAAAATGAATTGGCCAAATGGAATTTTGTTTTGTATCAGTGCATTCGCGAACCGACAACTTAGTTTCGATATTCCACTTAATTTGCGTAGGCATCTGAAATGGTACTATCGAAGCTCCGCTAATCCTCCCAAAGCCTTATTAGATCGAATAGAAAGAAAGATATTCCCATATGGTAGTGGGGAAGAGATAGTGGTTTTTTATGTATTCCTATGGGTGGCTACCATTGTGATTAAAACTATACTTCTGTGACAATAACAACTGACATATTAAAGGCTATTGCACCAGGGAGTAAGAAAAGTAACTATAAGCATTTGCCGGGGCTGGCTTTGTGGATGAATCATTGGTTCCCTATATTTGAAATTGATACTAAAGGGGAGATATGCCATATATTAGCGCAGTTGGCCCATGAGAGCGATTCATTCAACGCCATGGAGGAATATGCCAGCGGCAAAGCATATGAGGGCAGAAAGGATTTGGGTAATACACAGCCAGGGGATGGAGTAAAGTTCAAAGGAAGAGGACCATTGCAGGTTACTGGTAAAGTAAATTATAGTTTAATGGGAATAAAGGCGAAAGCCCCATTGAAATTCATAAATGACCCTAAGCTATTAGCTACTCCGGAATGGGGTGTTTGGTCAGCTTGCGTATTTTGGACAGAAAAGGGGTTATTGGATATTTCCAATATGGATGATGGCGAAAGAATTTGGGTAAAGAAACTTAACGAAAGCCTCGCACCCATAGAATATATTACCTATCGAGTAAATGGAGGCTTTAATGGATATCAGGAAAGATTGAAATTATATACAAAGGCTAAATCAAGCATAAGCATAACTATTTTTTCATAATCATGTAGCAGTAAATACTGACAACGGGCCTTTATTCTTATTGGCCCATTTTTATTATAACCCCTAAATCAACCACATGCGTATACTATTCCTCCTATTAGCCCCATTGCTGGGTTATTCTCAATTGGATACCACATTGTCATATCGTCAAAAAGAAGTCCATAGCATCAATATAGGGGCCGATACTGCCTCATTAAACTGGGTGATTGATACGATAAAGTACAGTGCAGATTTTGAAATAAAATTCAACAAGGCAAAAAATAGCATTGCAATAGACGGGTATGGAACTTATAAATATATTCAATACTTTTTGCATTCGTCTTCGGGCCGTCCTACGTATACCCTGTCAAATGGTGGTGAATTAAGCTGGATTGCCGGTTCAGTAATTTGGGCTTGGCCCATTGTGAATAGAAAAACAAAGACCATAATATTTGAGATTAAATGAAAAAACGGCTACACTCCAAGAAAAGAGTTATGCCGTTTAATATCTACGAGAATGAATTAACGTAAGGCTTTTAATGCGCTGTCTAGCTCCAATATATTCATGTCGTTATCCAATTCCTTTCCAGCTTCATGGTTGATGGCTATATTCAGCGCTTCCCATTGACATGTTTTGTAATTCAATGCGAAGTTATCCCAACTATAAGAGGCTCCATTATCTTCTATTACCAGTTCTGCCCCATCGAAATGAAACCCATCAATACAGGCCAATGTATACAATTTTCTTGCAGTTTCTTCCGGGGATAAAATAAGATGTAGCTCTTTAAGTGTATAGCTGTCTGTTCGTTCATAAGAAACGGTCATTCCTTTATGATTCAATTTCCAGTTACGAACGATAACGGCTTTTCTTAATGTTTCAGTTGTCATGTTGTTTGGGTTTATGTGATTATTGCCTCAGTCTTATGCTTGTTCAGGATAATTTATGTATGCCCAGTGTGTGGGAATGTAATTAGCGGGGCATGCCCATCCCAAAGGCTCATTATCGCGAGTATAATGATACATCATAGCCTTAACTTTCAGTCCGTCTGTAGTTAATACTTCTTCGGAAAAATACGAAGATGTATATTCTAGCTCAACTAAAGGAGGCAAAGAATCTGCGCAATTAAACCATGCAATGGTTCCTTTTGTTGGGTCGAAATCAGCCCTTAACCTTACCAATCTATCTACATAGTATTTGCATTCCTTTAACCCGAATCCAGTTTCCGTTTTTACATATTTAACCGCGTTTAATATTCCATAGCGATCAAATTGAATGAGTACTTCTTTTTCGTTTAGCATTTATATGCATTTAATTGGTTCATAATAAGAATACACTATAGCCCCATCAGGAGCCAGAATAAGAATCTTGCCATCGGGTATACTTCTGGTAAATCCATAACCAAATCCACTTATCCCACGGCGTTCTTTGCATGGGTCTTTGGATTTTCGTCTAGTTACTGTACAGGAACAGGCCATAACAATGAAAGCAATGATCAGTATAAGAGCCGGCAGCCCTATCCAAAAGGTTACTGCGTCTCTACGGTAATCGTGTGGGGTAGGTTTGGTGTTCATTTATGCATTAATTTATTTGGGTTAATTTTCAACTTCAAGAATAATATAAGCGATACCAACGAGAATTATACTAGTACAACAATAAATAGAGAATAGTATGGCATCCCCAAAAATTGCGCTCACAATAGCAACGCCGAAGAGCAAAACAGCTATGATTGCAAATGTCTTATACATATCTTATATATTTATTTTAGCCCATTTAACAATTAATTGCGCATCATCTTTATTTAGATAGATGTTGTATTGTTTATATACTCCATGTCTATCTTTTTTTCGTGTGCAATTATATCGGGTGATTAACTGCTCCCATTTTTGCAGAATAACCTTAGCTATACTTTCATTGCAGCACTCAATTTTTGCCACGGTCTTGATATAGCTTATGGTAGTTTCATCGGCCAGTAATACTTTGGTTGAATCTTGGGCGCTAGCTTTTAATGTAAATGCACCCATAAGAGAAATAACCAGAAACACAATAATCAAGAGATTCTTTTTCATGTTGGTAGTTTTGTTGAATTAATTTAATGATGTGAATGATTCATAATCAGTAACCCCATCAACGGCTAATAGTTGGAATGGGCAGTCAATCGCCTTATTCCTTATAATCATTATCTTTTTTTTCTTACCTATTTTATACTCCCATACAAAATCGAATAGCGCTATTATTGGGAATATTTCTAATTCGTAAGTAAGACCACGGGCATATAACCTTTTTGGACTGTAAAAGTTAGCATGCTTTTGACTACTTCCGGAAAAATGGAGCGGGTAGTATTGGTGAAATTCTGGAATATCCATTTTTGATTGCTTTTTGCCTCAGTCTTGTAGTTGTTCAAGTTCATTATCAATCTGCTCTGCCAGTTCTTCAAACCCTTCACAAAGCAATACTGGCATTCCCTCTTTGACCAGTCGGATTAGATTAAACAATTGTGCTTTCTGCCATTCAGCACCAGCCTGAAAAGCAATGTTATCTATTTCCTGAGCGCTTCTGTTTAATTGTACGTGTGTTACACATGCACGCCGCGAATGATTCCCGGCAGCTTGTTCTAATGTTAGTGGTAAACTATCCTTATTTTCCATGTATCAATGTTTTATTTTTAATGAAGAGTAATGAAGCGATCAAACAAGCTTTTCCCATTTGCATTGTCATAAAAAAACTCATTAACGGCAACTTCAAAATTATGTAATATCCATAAGGCATTAAGGCCATCAAAATATTTATGATCATTTTGGGACAAAAAATGGGGCCGTGTTTCTTTATGCTTTAGCCATCCCTTAAAGGCTATACGCTGTATTATATTTAACTTCCTATACATATTTCATTTTTAATGAAGATGGAATTATACTATAGCATCACAGGTCTTTATAACCCATACGGTTATAACATTCTCGCAATTCGTAGCCGTATGTAATAGCCGTTTAGTTACCATGTAATTGCCGGGACATATATCTAGTGAAGTATGGGCGTAAGTATCTCCAATACTTGGAAGGACATTAGTTTGGTAATCAAATAGCTTAATCGCTGATTCATCGTACACGTATACATTATACATATAAATGATTTAAAGATTAATAAATTATACTTCCAATAAATTCCATGTAGGGTTATACATGTCGCCACCGAATGTGTTACCTGATTCAATTAATCTGGCAATCTCTTTAAGTAATGCGGCCATCGATGTTGCGGTATTAGTTTCCTGCGTTATCTCTATTTTATACATAAATGTTTGAAATTTAATTGATTAAAAGAATAAGGGAGACTATAGCCCACTCCCTTATTTGGGTTGCCTTCCATGAAACCGTACCTATGAATTAATTGTGGATAACACCGCTTTGTTTTCTTTTAATTGCCATCTTTCAGCAGCTTTCTGTGCGGTTTCAAACTTTTTACAGGTTTGCACTACACTGCCATTTTCTTCGCCTTCAGGATACATAACTATTGCCCATCGACCAGTAGCTAATTTTTCAGGCTGATATGTTGCAGCCCCTTTCACTGGTAGCTTACTATATTCGTTATTCATAATAAAATGATTTTAAATTAATGGCTTACTCCCTATATGGTTGTAATCATAGGTTTCAGCCATTATTGACACAACACAAACTATTATTGTATGTTTGTTTTTTATTTTGGTTTATGTAGGATGCATCCGAAATTACCAGATGTTAATAATGTTACATTCATATTGCTATCGTCATCCGCAGATGCATTTATTTCAAATGTTATGTCTTTATGTGGCTTGCAGTCTGGTCTGTCACAATCTGATATATTATTTACTATTTTAAGACGCGATGACCAATAGCGACATGTGTTACATGTATTCATTATGATTTTGTTGTTTTTATATATTTAGCCTCAGTCTTGATGTTATTTATAACCGTGTTCTGATTTCCAGTTTTCGAAATCCGATGCGTATAAGTCACAATATTCTATCGCTTCCCGTGTTTCTAAGTGAATTAATGACGTACGAAATGTTTTGTTGTATGATTTTTTCGCCTCTGGCAATAGTTGAAGTAGCACGGCATGCGCTATTTCTAAATACAATGATTCATCTTTAATAAATTGGCGTTTATCATTAACAAACTCTTTGTATATAAAATCTCTTAATTCCGCCAATTCGCTGGTATTGTCTGTAAATAATATAAGATCATTTACTGCGTGAGATGTTGCGCCAGTTTCATATATTACCTTGTCGGTATTCATGATGTAGTTTTGTTTTATTGGTTATGAAGGCATTTGTTTCACTTCCAATTTACCAATAGCGGTAAATTTATTATTCCAATAATGTTTTATGCGCTTGCAAAGGGCTTTGTTTATGAGGCGTTGGGCAGTTTCAAGATTACATAAAACATTTTCCCCGTTATATGTTTCTATTTGGAAGATGCGCTCATTCGTTTTGACCATAGCGGGGATATACGTATTGTCAAGTAGTTTGTGCTCATGATGGGTAACAACTGGTAATCCGGCTAATATGCCCTCTAGTCTTAATCTCATTTCTTTGTATGGCAACCTGTTAGATGTTTCCCCAAATCCAAAAGCCGATCGGGTGGCACCACTATTGACCATTATTGTTACAAGTCTGAATCCGGGAGCCTGACCGCAAATTTCATCAAGGGCTAAGTATCTTTCATGGCCCCCGTCTTTGGCCTGTTCATAAGTAGTTGCGTCTCCGGTTAATTCGGCGATATTCTTTATTAATAGCTCTAAGTGTTGTTTGTTGGTCATTGGTTAGGTGTTAATAGTTAGATGTATATTCACATTTACGGGATAATGGGCCAGGTTTATGAGTTTCATTCCATTGTTGGCAATATTGCCGAGCCTCATATTCATTTGTAAATGTATGCTGCTGTGTGCGTCTCGCGCTGGGATCAGGGATGAGTTTTTTTATTGTCCCTTTCATTTCCCAGCGATACCAATTACGAGTAAAACATGTGTAAGTTGCCATAAAATAAGATGTTTTATAATTTATTAATAAGTTCAAGTATTTTTTGCTCGGTTGCCTGTATATTATATGACTGGAACGCAATACCCCCGCCATATTTTTTATTGTGATACTTTCGCCATCCAATTGTATGCGCTATTTTAAGCGCCTGTGCATATGTTGTTGTATTAAACGATAGCCAGGAACATACATAACGGGGATTCCCGTTTGTGTCGTTATCAATACGAGTCCACTGTATGGGCGATTGTGTTGTGCTCATGATATATAATTTAGCAGGATAATTTTGTTTGATAAAGATAATATCTTTTATCATTTAATGTAGGGTGTTTGTCTTGTTTTAACAAAATGTTAGTAATTGATAACATAACATGTTCCTTGAAAATCAACAATATCGTATTTGGGGTGAGGAGTATATCTCCTTTCTTTCTTGCTGTTAAGATACCCAAACATATGCCTGTCATATTTCACATGCACGTAGGCTGAAGAAGATATGCCAAACTCTTTCGCATATTTGCTTATGGCCAATGCTTTTTTAGGCAATCTGTCTATTCCTGGGTATTTTGTTCCTTGTGTTCGCATAATCGTAAAGATAATATCATTTATCTAATGTTGGGATTATTTTGCCGATTTATCTTTATTACTCACCGTCTTTGCCTGGTTCATCAATTATATCTTATGCACCTTGTTATATTAGAATCTGCTTTACTTCAAAATGTTGTCAAATAATTGAAGCAATTTGTGATTCCCTAATCCGCTATCCCAGCCGCCAACGGTTGCGGATTTTAAAAAATCAACTCTATTCGATTTGGGCATTGCTCTAAATTGGTCATATGCTTGACTGAATTGTCCATTTAAAAATGAATTTACAATCAATTCATAGTATCCCATATCGGAGATAAGGCCATATGCTTTAAGTAACTTTTTCATGATAGATGTATTAATGTGTTTAAATTAAAGATTATTGACTTACTATATATTCCAACTGTCCTACAGCATCTTTATCTGCGCCCGTTACTGTATACCTTCCGTTATTGTAATTAATGCGTGCGACCTCTTCAGATTTAAAAGTTACAATAAGGCTATTCCCGTTATTATCTGCTTTATAGCCCAGTGTCCAGTCTTTGTTTATTTCAATAGCCCATAATTTTAATTCGTCTTGGGGTGTCATTTGTAAATATTTAATGCGTTAGTAATGAGTCTAATTGATCAGCATCAAGGGTAGGATATTTAATATGTAGCATATCTATGTAGTATGCATCTATACCAGCCTTACCGACATAATTTGCAACTACTTTCGATGCTTTGGCTGTATCAATTCCACGGTAGGGGCAAAGGGGCCAGCGGCATTGATGGGGATATACTTTTCCTGCGTGCCCTAATGATTCAATAGCTTGTATTCTGTCCCTACTGCTAGTTATATAAGCAATCCCGGTACAAACACATAATAGACAAGCGATTATAAACGAATAGCGTAACATGGTTGAATAGTGTTTGATTTAATCAATTAATAAAGGTCCGTACGGCTATATTCGTAAATTTCAAGATAAGCTGCACGCATTTTAGCGCTAAGGGTATCATCCTCATAGCAGGTATACGACATTGATTCAATGCTAGACAGGTGACTGAGCTCATTTAATTGTTTAAATAATCTTTCAGCCAGGGGAGATAATTTAGTTTGTGTCAAAATACAATAGTTTGATTAGTTATTTAAATCCATTCCCTATATCCAACATTGAAGGCAATAGGATCGAATTTGCGTAATAAAGAACCAAGGGTATGACTTGTACACGCCTCACAGATTGCCTTTAAATTCGTAGCCTTTCCCCGGCTTTTATTAGCCAGATAAGCAAAATTGTCTTCTGCTTGAGATTCTGAATACATGTCCGCATATAGGGTATTCAGATAAGTTTCATAATCTTTTTTAGTGCGCTTCATAATATATACAGTTTAATAGTTTGATTATTTGTTATCCCTTATAATCCTTATCCAGTATGTATGGGGATATAATTCTGTGAGCGTAATTGCGTAAAAATTCCAATTCATGTTTATTGTAGCCGGTTGTCATGATTTCATTAATTCGCTTATGTGTCTTAAGATATTCTGCTCTATCAACTGAGTGCATATTTGGAGGCAGATTAGCTATGATATCTTCAATTGACATGCTGCTTAATTAAATAAATTAGGAACATTTTTTAGATCACAGACATAAGCCGAACTAGCGTATCCGGCTAATGGTGGATTGTAATTAGGGTATTCATTTTCAGGAATAACATTGTAAAGAATTTTGCCTTTTATCATGCCTTTGTAGTAGTGGTATCCAAATTTATCGGCTATTAATTCCATTGGTTTATCGGTAGCTAACATAACACATACAGTTTATTGGTTAACATGATTGTGACATTTAGTACCTGCAACCTTTACAATAGCCTTGCATGGCTGACCCGCTTTTGTTGAAGCACCACATCTAGGGGTAGCGGGATCGTGTTGCTTACAATACGTTGTAGCTGTCTTATGCATGCATTGTGCACCCACTTTAGTCTTTCCTGCGCACTGATGTTTATCCTGAGACATAACCAATAATGTAGAAAGAGTAAGCAATAAGAGAATGGTGAGCTTTTTCATAATCGTAAATGATTAATAGTGAGTGAATAGGGATTATAATTTAATAAGGTTATCGCATGGCACCCAAGATACAATGCTTGTGTATTCTCCATTGCCATCTTTTAACCACTCAACTTGTGTCATATTCCCATCTACATCATTAATGCGCCCTATCCAATTGTTTGTAATATGCTTAACACGTACTCTTTCAACGTTTTGGGTGTTTTTAGTCTGCGTCATATATGTATCAGTTTAAAGGTGAAGAGTGCATTAGACTACCTTATAAGTAGGTTGCTGTTCTTTGAACTGGGCGTATTGCTGGTATTGTCCCTCTTCCCATATATCTAAGCACTCCCCATTGTGTGGGCTATTAGTGACCGTATTGGTTAGGATTGTGCATTCGCAACCATCGGCCGTATGTGTTAGGTATATCTCGAATCCAGCCTTAAGAGCGGCGTTAATCCGGGTATTGTATACGTGTGTTTGTGTCATGTTATTCTGATTTGATAAGTCAAAGATAGTATCTTCTATCATTCCGTCCAAGTATTATTATGTTAAAATAATCATAATGCACAAATTAATTAGGGATTACTACATTAGTTCCATTCCAGCTACGTATTGTATATCCGGGATTAGAGCCTTTGCCGGCTAAGTAACGATCATACATTATATATACATAGTTCATGTTCTTAATGTCGTTCTGATCTGCATATACACCTACCTGCACAGGTTCTTGGGTTAGCTGCTTTAATTCATCAATACCAATGGTGTCGTATTTAGTGCCTTTACGTCTCATGTGCTCAAAGGTAGTATCTTCTATCATAGTAACCAAATAAATAATAACGTTACCATTCATACAATCCCCCCCTCAATCAAACCAATAGCCACACCAACACAGCTAATCACAAC
>Ga0307513_10000248_pt1 | contig 78312 bp, 69 predicted proteins | sample 15_EM_MG_FD_202174 | JGI IMG/M metagenome (GOLD analysis project Ga0307513, IMG submission 202174) | Populus trichocarpa ectomycorrhiza microbial communities from riparian zone in the Pacific Northwest, United States - 15_EM | ecosystem: Host-associated > Plants > Roots > Unclassified | place...
CATTCAGCTCGGTATGCCAATCGACCTTGATCGCACCCGGGATATGCCCACTGTTGTACAGCAGCACATCCTCATCACTCTCAACCACAACCAGACCAGCAGCGCCCAGGTTCTTCGCCAGCCAGTCCGTCGTAACGAGCCGCTCCGGATGCGCGTACTCCGCGAGCTTCGGGTCGTCGTCTTGGGGCAATGCCATCGTGGTGGTCTCCTCGTTCATGGTTTTCTACGCAGACCGCGGATCACGGAAACCGTATTGGCGCCGTGACACGAACGTCAATCTAGAGTCTTTTAGTCTACATTTTCACTACCCGACCGGTTGGAGACCCCTCGATGGCCTGTGTCACGCCGTTCCGGCTGGCCGTTGCTTTGGACGGCGCCGGCTGGCATCCGGCGGCTTGGCGCGAACCCGACGCCAGGCCCCAAGCGCTGCTCACGGCCGCCTACTGGACCGAGCTAGCTCAGGAAGCCGAGCGCGGCAAGCTGGACTTCGTCACGTTCGAGGATTCGCTTGCACCCGGTTCCGAGCGTGCCGAGCCGTCCCACCCAGCCGACCCTGCTGACCCGGGTCACCGGCCCGACCTGGTCGTCGGACGACTCGACGCGGCGCTCATCGCCGCCCGGGTCGCGCCGCTGACCTCCCGGATCGGACTCGTCCCGACGGTCACCACGTCGCACCCGGAGCCGTTCCACATCTCGACGGCGATCGCGACTCTCGACTACGTCAGCTCCGGACGGGCCGGCTGGCGACCGCAGATCGGCCGGGCGAGCGAGGCCGGCCACTTCGGCCGCCGGGACGACCTCGATCCGGCGGAGCTGCTGGACGAAGCCGCCGACGTGGTGGAAGTGGTCCGCCGGTTGTGGGACAGCTGGCAGGACGACGCGATCATCCGGGACGCCGACACCGGCCGCTTTCTCGACCGGGACCGGCTGAACTACATCGACTTCGAGGGCCGCTTCTTCTCGGTCAAGGGTCCGTCGATCACTCCCCGTCCACCGCAGGGACAGCCGGTGGTGGTGGCCTCCGCGACCTCGACGCCGCACTACCGGTTCGCTGCCCGCTCCGCCGACGTCGTTCTGGTGACGCCGTCCGACGAGGACGACGTGCGGCTGATCGTTGGTGCGGTGCGTGCCGAGGAATCGGCGCTCAACCGGCTGGCCGGCGCCCCCGACCCCGGCACCGCTGGCTCCGAAACTCGGCCGCCGCTGCGGATCTTCGCCGACCTGGCGGTTTTCCTCGACGATACCGAAGCGGCCGCTGCCGCCCGCAAGACCCGGCTGGACGACCTGGCGGGAGCCAGCTTCAATTCCGAGGCAGCGGTTTTCGTCGGCACCCCGAATCAGTTGGTGCACCGGCTGCAGGCCTGGCAGCGGGCCGGGATCGAAGGCTTCCGGCTGCGGCCCGGCGCGCTGCCACACGATCTGCACGCGATCACCCGTGCCGTGGTCCCGGCATTGCAAGAGAATGACGCCTTCCGGCGCGGCTACGAGGCCCGGAGCCTGCGCGCCCTGCTCGGGCTGCCCCGGCCCGCCAACCGCTATCCAGCCCGCTCAACCACCCCTTGATCATACTGACGCCTATTCGCTGAGGCGAAGGGCGAGCTTGGGGCAGAGGTGAACCGCTCGCCGGGCCGGGCCGGCCAATCCTTCCGGTATCAGGGTCAGACCGCCCGGGCCGGGTGCCGCGGCTGACTGAGGTCGGGGCCGCGGGAAGCCCCAGGGATCGGCCTCGAGCAGTTCCGGGAGCAGGTCCACGCACAGGCCACGGCCATCACACGCCGTCCAGTCAACCGAAAGCCCTTTCTCCTTGGGCGATCCAGCATTCTGCCTCGGCTGTCGAGCTGGCTGTCGAGCTGGCTGCGCGGTCATCACACACCTCCGTGGGTTTGGGCGGCGCATCGGCCCTGGGTGTGCAGCATGACGTCCGACTCAAAGGTGTCCATCGCGCTGCGGACCAGTCGGGCGGTACCGTCCGGATGGTGGCAAGCACCGCGCCCTTCGACCAGGCCAACGGCCTCGCGGAGGGCCGCCAGCGCGGCCACGCCGGTGCCGACGTTGCCGGTTCGGCCGGCCGCCGCCAGTGCCGACATCAGCCCGGCCAGATGCGGCAGGCCGAACTGGCAGGGCCCGCACTGTTGGGCGGATTCGGCGGCCAGGTAGCGGACGATCCGGGCGGTCGCCTCGATCCCGCAATCGGACGAGCTCAGCGGCACAACGACGCCGGCCCCGAGCGTCCCACCGAACGGTGCCAGGCCGGCCGCCGAGAGCGGAGCGTTCAGCGCCTGCGGAAGCGGCAACCAGCAACCGTGGTACCCACCGATCAGAACGGCATGCAGGTGTTCCAACGGCGCGTCGGTCGATGCGGCCAGCAGTTGGCCGATCGGCAAGCCGTACGGCACCTCCCAGATGCTGCCCGGTTCCGCGCCGACCCGCGCCTGGTGCACGGTGGCCAGGAAGGTGCCGGGCGAGTCGGATGTGCCGACCTCTCGGAACCAGGCGCCGCCGTAGCGGGCGATCAGGGCGAGATGGCTCAGCGTCTCAACGTTTTGGACCAGCGTCGGGCGGCCGTCAACACCGCGCTCGGTGACCCGCACCCGGACGAACTGCGGCCGCGCGGGCCCGCCGTTCAACCGGGAGACGACGGCCGTCTCCTGCCCGGTGACAAAGCCGTCCACCGCCTCGACCACGGTGACCGGGATCCGATCCACGCCGGCAGCCATCCGCTCGGCGAGCCCTCGACGGACCGCCTGGGCGGCGTCCGGGCGGACGTACACAATCGCCTTGTCGGCGCTGGTCAGCCGGGCCGCAAGCTGCAGGCCGTCGAGTACCAGGTGCGGGGTGTCGACCAGCAGCTGCCGGTCCTTGCCACTGGCCGGTTCGCCCTCGGCCCCGTTCGCGACGACCACCGCGACGCCGGGGGCGGCGGCAACCGCCTGCAGCTTGACCGCGGTCGGAAAGCCGGCGCCGCCACGGCCGGTCAACCCGGACCGCCGAACCTGATCCAGTAGTTGCGGTCCACCCGTCGCGGGCAGTGGTCCGAACGTGTTCAGGTGGGCGAGGTAGTCCGGGGCCGGAGCGACGAGCAACCGCCCGCTCGTGGGTGGGGCCGGCGGCGCCATCGAGGTGATCTGACCGGCGGTCATCGGGTACTCCTTCGGCTCTCGGCCAGGACGCGGCTATTGCCTTGCCCCGGAACGGATCCGGCCGGCACCCTCGACGGCTGGTCGGCCCTCAGGGCCGGGTGAGTGGAGGTCAGCACACCGATCACGGCCAGCACGCAGGCGGTGTCGATGCTGAGCATCCAGAACGTGGATCGGTCAGTTCCGCTGCCGATCCCGTGCGCCAGCGCGAACGGCCACATGGCGTAGGCGAACCAGTGCACGGCCTTCCAGACCCGAGGGCCGATCCGCTCCCGAAGCAGGCTGGTGACCACGATCGCGATCATCAGGTCCAGCGCGACGGTGCCGAGGCCGACCCAGAGCGGACGGTAGCTGGAGGTGAACGGCAGAATCAGGTTGATGAGTTTCAGCTGCGCGTACGGGTCGAACATCAGCGACGTGACATGCACGACCAGGAAGACCACGGACAGCAGGGCGGCACTGCGGTGCACGGAAGCGACCACCAGCCGGGGCATTCCGGCGAAGCTGCGGCCCGAGCGGGTGCCGATGCCGAGCGCCACAACAACGGTGAGCATCATCAGCGCCACCGCGCCGCTACCCCGGGCCAGGTACCAGAGCGTGTCGGCGCTCATTCCGCCGGCCAGTCGCCGAGCCGGATGATCTCACCGTTCGCGCCGACCAGCCGGGCCGAATACCCGCCGGAGCGCAGCCATTCCACGGCCTGCCAGCCGCGGACGATCGAGCCGGTGCTCAGGGCGTTCGCCTCGACGCAGGTTCCGGCGGCGACCGAGACGGTCCGCCAGATCGGCTCGGCCGGCTGACCGCTGGCCGGGTCGAGGATGTGGTGGACGGCTCGAGTGCCGTTCCGCCAGCGGCGGCTCACCGTACTGGAGGTCGCGAGCGCCCCGGCGTCGAGCCGGATCCGGGACGATGGTTCCTGCTCGCCGTCCCGGACCAGCACCTGCCAGCCGGCGGTCGGTGCGGTGCCGGCGGTGGCGATGTCCCCGCCCAGCGAGACCAGGACGCCGCAACCGAACTGTTCGGCCACCGCGTCGGCGGCCCGGTCGGCGGCGAAGGCCTTGGCGCTGGCGCCCAGGTCGAGATGGACTCCGGCCGGCATCACCAGCTGCCGCCCGTCGCCGGTCAGCCGGACCTCGGCCCAGCGATGCCGGGTCCGGCGAGTGAGTCGCAGCGTCATCCGGACCGGGCTCTCCAGCTCGATCAGGGCGTAATCACGGTTGTAGCCGAGGGCCGAGAGATCGTCGGCCAGGGTCGGGTCGACGTCCCCCTCGGTCCGCATCGCGGCCTGCAGAGCCGCCGTGATCAGGTCCGCCAGCAGCGGCGAGACGGCGACCGGGGTGCCGGGGTCGGCGGTCAGCCGGTGCTGGACGGTGGCGAGTTCGCTGTCGTCACGGAACCGGCTGCAGGCGGCGTCGACTGCGTCGAGGTGGGTGGACACGAGGGTCTGCGCGGCGTCTGCAATCCGTGGGTCGGTGACGACGATCCGGGCGGTGGTGCCCCAGACCTGCCACTGGCGCGCTTCCGGGCTGAGCGGCAGCAGTTCGAGCAGCGGCATCAGGAACCCCCGGACGTGACGTCGGCGGATCCGCTGCCGGAGCTGACCGACCCCGAGTCGGAGCTTGAACTGGAGCCAGTCGACGACGACGTCCCGCCGGTTGTGGTCGTCCCGGACGAGATGTCCGTCGTGGCCGTCGAGGTCTTTTTAGCGGCCTGCGACGCGGCGGCAGCGCCGATCCCGACCGTGGCGACGACGGCCGCAACCGCGAGGCCTGAGGTCACGGCCACGGTCGTGCGGTGAGCGGTATCTCGCTGGTTCATCGGTTCCTCCTGCGGTTGATGAACCCGATCTTTAAGCGTTCAACTGTGAGCGACCGGCGGGGAGTCTGGGGATTGGCTGTGTTACACCCCTGCTCCCGGGCCGGTTCCGGCCCGACCGATCTTCAGGGCAGACGGGTGACGTCGACCGCCACCTTCAGCTTGCTGGTTGCGCTCTCGGTGAAGATCACGCCCTTCAGCGGGGGCACATCGGTGTAGTCCCGACCCCACGCGGTGACCACGTAGGCGGCGTCCACCACCGCGTTGTTGGTCGGGTCGAGGTCGACCCAACCGAGCTCGGGGACCAGCACCGAGACCCAGGCGTGCGAGGCATCGACCCCCTGCAATTTCGGCTGGCCCTTGGGCGGAACGGTTTCCAGGTACCCGCTGACATACCGGGCGGGCAGACCGGCCAGCCGCAGGGTCGCCACGGCGAGGTGGGCGAAGTCCTGGCAGACGCCGGCCCGGCGGGTGAGCAGGTCGTCCAGGGTGCTGGTCACCGTGGTGGCAGCCGAGTTGAAGCTGAAGTCGTGATAGATCGTGTGCACCAGCCGGTGCAGGGTCTGGCCCAGCGGTCGGCCCGGTTGCAGCACGGCATCGGCGAAAGCAGTCAGCTGCCCGGTCAGCGGCAGCCGGGGCGAGGCCAGCAGGAAACCGGCCTCCTCGCGCTGCAGCCGGGGATCGGCCCGGAGCAGATCGCGGGCCTGCTCCCAGGTCCAGCCGTCCAGCGCGTCGAGGTCGGCCCGGCCGCGGGTCACCTCCACCAGGCTGGTCGCCGTCACCACCAACTGCTCGTGCGGCTCGTGCACCTCGAAGTAGCTGGCCCGGTTGCCGAAGAAGTCGACCGAATCGCTGATCAGTTCGGCGGTCGGGCTGACCTCCACCCGGGTCGAGCGGCAGATCTGCTCGGGCAGGTCGCGCGGGGTCAGGTAGGCCCACCCGTAGGACGCGGTGACCGCGTCGCCGTAGCTGTACTCGGTGCGATGCCGGACCTGGTAACTGCGGGTCTCGCTCATCGCACGCCCACCGTCGGGGCACCGGGCATCGGCTTCGGTGGCACCACCCGGGCGAAGTGGGTCCGCGCCACCGACTCGGCCAGGTCGGTGAGTTCGCGGGACAACCGATCCAGAAACTCGGTCAGCCGCGGTCGGGAGCCGAGCCCGGCCATCGGGACGGCGCCCGCGCCCGCTGGGACGGAAGGCGACTCGGCAGCCGGGTCGTCGACCCGGACCAGTTCCCGGAGATCGGCCTCCCGCACCCAGGCCTGGATACCGCGCAGCCGGGTCGCCGGGTCGATCGCCTTGTCCGCGGTCTCCGGCAGCCGCTGCAGGTCGTCGGCCAGCTGATCGAGCTGATGCAGGACGCCGCGCGGGTTGTCCCGATCGAACAGCAGCAGCGCCAGCAGGTCGGTCGGCCTCGGCCGGCCGGGGTTGCGGCGGCGGTGGGTGATCACGCTCTCGGCGGAGATCAGCACCGACTCCATCACCAGGTCGTCAACGGCGGCCGGACGACGCTCGGTCAGGGTGGCCCGCAGCAGGGCGATCAACTGCAGGGATCGTTCGATCCGGCGACCGGCGTCCATCACGTACCACCCGGCGTCCCGGACCATGCTTTCCATCGCCAGCCCGGAGAACGCCAACAGCCCTTCGAGAACTCGCGAAAGTGTGCGCTGCAGATGCAGTTCCGGTTCCTGGGACCAGCCGAGCTCGAGCAGCTCACGGTCCAGACTGCCGATCACCAGCCAGGTGTCGTTGGACAGCAACTCCCGGACGGCGTGCGCGGACTGCAGGGTGTGGCGGACGGCGTGCGCCAGCGTTCCGAGGGCGAACGGGTCAACCGCCAGCCGGACCAGCTCCGGCTGGGGCGCGACGATCAGCTCGGACGGCTGCGGGCCATCGACCCCGACGAATCCGGGGTAGGTGGTGGTGACGGCGGTGACCGCTCGGAGCATGACGGCAAGACTGCTCGCCCCGACCGAGCCCGGCCGACGGCTGTGATCGCCGACCAGGTCGACGGCGACCCGCAGCAATCGGGCGGCGTCCTCGGCCCGTTCGGCATACCGGCCCAACCAGAACATGTCCTCGGCGACCCGGGATGACAGTCCGGCGGCAAGAACCGGCACCGGGTCGACGTCGTCCAGACCCGTCATCCGGGCGAGCTCAACCCCCGCGGCGGGCGGGGCAGCGTCCGTCCCGATCGCCGGGGCCGCCCTGCCCATCACCCAGACGTCCTTGGCGAGCGCCCCGGTCTGACTGGAGACGTCCCTGCTGCCGGCTTGTCCGGCGACTCGGGCCAACCCGCCGGGCATCAACTGGAAGCTGCCCGAGGCGGCCACCGCGAAGCTGCGCAGCACCATCCGGCGCGGCTCCAGACCGGCGTCGGTGACCACCGGGGTGGTGCTCATCTCCAGATCCTCCTGAGCGCACCAGGCGTGCGGTTCGGCCTGGATGCGGTCCTTCAGCTCGGCCAGCTCGGCGCTGGACAACTGCCGGCCGAACCGACTGGCCCGGCCCACCCCGCGGGCGATCGGCCGGACCACCAGGGTCGCGAGGTTGCTGAGCACATGACTGCGCGCGACCGGGTCACCACACCACCAGGTCGCCACCGTACGCAGCCGCAACGGTTCGTCGAGCAGCGCCTCGGACAGCGCAGGCAGAAAGGGCGCCAGCCCGGGGTTCTCCAAAACTCCAGCACCGGGCGGGTTTACGATCGACACGTTGCCCATCCGGGCCGCCTGAAGCAGGCCGGGGACGCCGAGCCGGGAATCCGCCCGCAGTTGCAGCGGGTCGCAGAACCAGCCGTCGACCCGGCGCAGGACGACGTCCACCGGCTCCGGGCGGCCCAGCGAGCGGAGCCAGACCCGGCCCTCCCGGACCGTCAGATCCTGACCCTCGACCAGCGGAAAGCCCAGCAGGGTGGACAGAAACGCCTGGTCGAAGGACGTCTCGCTGCTTGCCCCGGGGGTCAGGATGACGACTCGGGGAGCCTCGGCGGTGGACGGCGCGACCTCCTGCAGCGCTGCCCGCAGGGTGTGGAAGAACGAACGCAGCCGCTCCAGCAGGGTGTCCCGATACAACCCGGGCAGCACTCGGGAGACGATTCGCCGGTTCTCCATCGCGTATCCGGCCCCGGACGGTGCCTGAGTGCGGTCACCGAGCGCGCACCAGCCGTCGGCCAACCGGACCAGGTCGGTGGAGGCCATCAGCAACTGATTGGGGCCGGGCAGCCGAATGCCGTCGCACTGCCGGAGGAAGCCGGCCTGACCGAGCACCAGCTCCGGCGGGATGAGCCCGCGACGCAGCAGGTCACGCGGGCCATAGAGGTCGGCTTGCAGGCGGTCGAGCAGTTCCGCCCGCTGGATCAGGCCGGGGCTGAGCTCGGCCCACTCCCGGCTGCCGAGGATCAATGGCACCGGGTCGAGCTGCCAGAGCCCGGCCGGCTGGTCGGCGTCCGCCGGCACGCCGTAGGTGACGCCGTCGTCCTCCAGCAGGCGGCGGACCTGGGCCGCGCGGGCCTGCATTCCGGCGGCCCCGAGCAAGTCGACGGTGGCTGCCAGATCGTGCCAGCCGGGTCGGATCGTTCCGTCCGACCCGAGCAGCTCGTCGTTCCCGGACCTCATTGACCCAGGCCCCATTGACCCGGACCCCATTGACCCGGACCCCATTGACCCGGCCGGCATTGACCCGGTTGGCATTGACCCGACCGGCAGGGTCTGCCGGTAGTCGTCAACGATTCCGGGCGCTCGGTTGCGTCCGGCATCCGCGAGGGTCATCCGCTGATTCTCCGGTGCCGACGCGGGCCCCCGGTACGCGGGGCCCGCAGGGGCGGCTGGGACGCCCGGCCTCAGGTCCGGAACGGCGCCTTCTGATTCCACCAACTGCTCAGCTGCTTGGCGGTGTGCTTGGGCCAGTCGGCATAGATCGCGTAGGTCGGGTCGGTGTTGTAGGTCCACCAGCGCCACGGTCCACCGGGGACCTTGCTGTCGGCGATCAGCAGCCGACCGGAGAGCTGTGGGCCGCCACGCTGCGCGGCATTCCACTTCCCGCTCGTGACCCGCTTCTGGCCGAGGAGCTGTGCAGCCCGTCGATCGCGTTCGGTCGCGGAGGCATAGCTCGTGATCACGAGATGGACGCCGTTGGCGAACGTGCACCGGATCCGGCCGTTCGAGAACTCGGCATCCGCGCTCGAGCCCTTGCAGGTCTGCCCGGCGGTGCCCTTCTTTCCGGGGGTGATCGGCACCACCGCGGTCCACGCGCTGGCGATCGACTGCACCGCGCCGAAGGGCGCCGCGGCGGCGACACTGACCTCGGCGCCGCTGGGCCCTTCCCGGTCCGTGGTGTCCACGGCCACCACGGAATACCGGTGCGTGGCACCATCACCCGGCCGGTCGGTGAACGTGGTCCGGGCGAGGTTGCGGGTCATCTGATCCGGTGTCCCGGCGTCCCGGTAGACGGTGTACGTGGCGGCGCCCGGAACCTTTTTCCAGACCAGGTCGATCGAGATGCTCCGGGTCTTCGCGGCCAGCCCGGTGACCGTCGCCAGGTCGGCACCGGCGGGCGCGTCCGTGGAAGACGGTGTACCGGTGTCGCTCACAGCCGGCAGTTCGGACGGCGTCGACGTCGGGCCGGCTTGCGGGCCGGGGTCGTCGTCCCCGGACGCGGGTCCGTTCAGGGCCAGTCCGACCAGGACGAGGATCACGGCCACGGCGAGGATCACCGGCCAGCGACGTCGCCAGGCGGAAAGCCCGGCGCGCTTCACCCCGGCGCGCTTTCCGCCGCCGTGCTCCGAATCGGTGGAGTCCGAGATCACCGGGCGGGGCGGGGTCAGGGAGGTCAGGTCCATCGACCCGGTCGCGGCCAGGGCGGCGGCTGCCGCAGCCGCATCGGCGGCGGCCTCCTCGCGCGTCTGGCCACCGGCCACGGTGAGCGGCGTCCGGGTTCGCTCGACCCGGATCTGCGGGGTCCAGAAGGCGGCGCCGAGGAAGAGGCCCGGTTCGTTCAGCGGTTGGGGATGCACTCCGAGGACGTCGAAGATCGCCCGAGTGACCAGGGGGATCCGGATCGAGCCACCGGTGAGCAGGATGCCGTCCAGTTGCCGGGCGCGGGTGCCGGCCAGTTCGATCGTGGTGCCCAGCTCGCGGGCGGAACGGAGGATGTCGGCGCGCAGTACCGCCTCAAGCTCGATCCGGCTCAGCTGCAGCGGGATGTTGATCAGTGATCCGGTGTCGAGGAACACGTTGTGCTGCTGGGAGAGCTCTTCCTTGGCCCGGCGCACCTCGCGGAAGAGGTCCGCCGCGGCCCGCCGCCACTCGGCGTCCGGTGGGTCCCAGACCCGGCTGGAGAGCTGGGGGTCCACCGCGCGCAGCTTGTGCCCGACCACCTTGCGGAAGAGCAGGTCGTCGAACTGCTCGCCGCCGACCCCTTCGATGCCGCCGAGAGCATGCAGGACGACGCCCTCGGCGGTGGATTCGAGCACCGCCGTCTCGGCGGTGCCACCGCCGAGGCCGAACAGTGCGACCTTGGTCCCGACGTTGAACCGACCCAGCCGGGCCAGCTCCAGCGCGGCCGCGATCGGGTACTCGACCAGCTGCGGGGGCCCGGCCGCCCCGAGACCGGCCTGCTGCGCGGCCGCCAGCAGGGCGTCGCGACGGGTGGAGTTCCACCGCGGCGAGCAGGTGAGCCGGACCTGCGTCGGCTTGGCACCGCGCAGCCGAGTCGCCTCCGCGGCGATCCGGCGGAGCACCTCGGCGACCGCCTTGACCGGATCGACCGCCTTCTGACCCAGCACCAGCGGCTCACCGAGGCCGAGCAGGCGGCCGGGGGCTCGGTCCCAGCGCTCGGGAGTCAGCTTGGCCTGCCGCTGAGCGGACAACCCGGCGATCAGCTTGCCACTCGGCTCCGCCAGCACCCCGGAGGGCATGGCAAGAGCGCCGTCCAGCTCGATCGGCTCTATCCGGCCGTCGGCGTCCGCGATCGCAGCCCTCGTGAACGATGTCCCGAAGTCGATCAGCAGAGTCCAGTCGTTCACTTAGCTCCGCTCCTTGCCCGGGCGCACCCGGATCTCCACTGTCGTTCCCATCAGCACCGTTGTACCCATTGGCCCGGTCGTACCCATTGGCACGGTCGTACTCATCAGCAGGCGCACAAGGTTCCCATGCTGAGGGGTGGTTCCGGATCACGATTCGAACCGGATCCACCGGATTGGGCCAGTTGGGTCACGATCCGCGCCGAAATGGGACGGCAGCGCCGGACCGGAGCCAGGAATTGTCCGCAGCCTCCATGCATTGACTCGGGTTAGGCTCACAAACCCCACCTCGAGGAGGTTTGCTAGTGAGCAAGCCCATCCTTCTCACGGTCGATGACGACCCCTCGGTATCTCGCGCCGTCGCCCGTGACCTCCGGCGCCGCTACGGCGAGAACTATCGGGTCGTGCGTGCCGACTCCGGCGCCGAAGCCCTCGAGTCGCTGCACGAGATGTTGCTCCGCGGCGACCGGGTCGCGGTTCTGCTGGCGGACTACCGCATGCCTGGGATGAACGGCATCGACTTCCTGGAGAAGGCGATGGACCTCTTCCCGATGGCCCGCCGCGCCCTGCTCACCGCCTATGCGGACACCGACGCCGCGATCGAGGCGATCAACATCGTCGACGTCGACCACTATCTGCTCAAGCCGTGGGAGCCGCCGGAGGAGAAGCTCTACCCGGTGATCGACGCGCTGATCGAGACCTGGCGCGCGACCGGCGACCGTCAGGTCGAGGAGACCCGGATCGTCGGGCACCGCTGGTCGGCCAAGTCTCACGAGGTCCGCGACTTCCTGGCCCGCAGCGGCGTCCCGTATCACTGGTACACGATCGAGGAGGCCGAGGGCCGCAAGCTGCTCGAGGCGGCCGGAGCCAAGGAGAGCGACATCCCGGTGGTGTTGACGGCGGACGGCGATGCCCTGGTCAACCCCTCGATCAGCGAGGTCGCGGCCAAGGTCGGGCTGTCCACCAACCCGTCGGAACAGTTCTACGACCTGGTCATCGTCGGCGGCGGCCCGGCCGGGCTCGGTGCCGCGGTCTACGGCGCCTCCGAGGGCCTGCGCACCGTGCTGATCGAGCGGACCGCCACCGGCGGCCAGGCCGGCCAGAGCTCCCGGATCGAGAACTACCTGGGATTCCCGGACGGCGTGAGCGGAGGCCAGCTCACCGACCGGGCCCGGCGCCAGGCCAGCCGGTTCGGTGCCGAACTGCTGACCGCGCGCAAGGTCATCGGGCTGGAGACGCACGGGCCCAAGCGGGTGATCCACCTGGACGACGGAACCCATGTGGCGGCGCACGCCGTTCTACTCGCCACCGGGGTCAACTACCGCCGGCTGAATGCCGATGGAGCCGACAGCCTGGTTGGCCGAGGCGTTTACTACGGGTCCGCGGCGACCGAGGCCGAAGCCTGCGAGAACCAGCACGTGGTGATCGTCGGTGGAGCGAATTCCGCAGGTCAGGCCGCGATGTTCTTCTCCCGGACTGCCTCCCGGGTGACCCTGGCCGTCCGCGGTCCGGACCTGGAGCGGTCGATGTCGCAGTACCTGATCGAGCAGATCCGGGCGAACGACCGGATCACCGTGCGGACCTGCACGGAGGTCTGCGGGTGCGTCGGCTCCGACCATCTGGAGTGTGTTGTGCTCAAGAACAACGCCACCGGCGAGCAGGAGACGGTGGATTGCAACCACGTCTTCATCTTCATCGGCGCGGCACCCTTCACCGACTGGTTGCCCGACGAGGTCTGCCGGGATCAGGCCGGCTTCATCCGGACCGGCACCGACCTGCTCGATTCCGGCAATCGGCCGGAGGGCTGGCTGCCGGACCGGGATCCGTTCCTGCTGGAGTCGAGCATCCCCGGAGTCTTCGTGGCCGGCGACGTCCGGGCGACCTCGGTGAAGCGGGTGGCCTCGGCCGTCGGGGAGGGCGCGATGGCCGTAACCCTCGTCCACCAGTACCTGGCTACCCCTTGAACAGTTACCTGAACCGCTACGTCTTGAACACCGATCTGAGCACCACCGCGAGCATCACCTTGAATGATCAGCTGGAGACCCGATGACCACCACCGACCAGAGCGACCGCCTCACCCCCGCACAACTGTCCGAGTTCTTCCTCTTCGAGGCGCTGGACGAGGAGCAGTTGGACTGGCTGGCCGAGCACGGCCGAGTCCAGCACTATGCCGCCGACACCACGGTGTATGGCGCGGAGGAGCCGGCGACCTGTTTCTTCATGCTGATCGAGGGCACGATGATCATGTCTCGGCGGGTCGGTGAGCACGATGTCGAGACCTCCCGGTCGTCCCAGAAGGGGGCGTATTCCGGTGCGACCCGGGCCTGGCTGACCCCGACGATGAGCGAGGCCCAGGCGCAGAAGTACGCGGGCTCGGTCCGGACCCAGACCGAATGCACCTTCTTCCAGATCCCGGCGGACGACTTCGGTGCCGCCCTGCAGCGCTGGTTCCCGATGGCGATGCACCTGCTCGAGGGCATGTTCATGGGAATCCGCTCGTCCGATGCGGTGATTGGCCAGCGGGAGCGGCTGAACGCGTTGGGCCGGCTGACCGCGGGCCTGACCCACGAGCTGAACAACCCGGCCGCGGCCGCTGTCCGGGCCACCTCCACGCTGCGCGAGCGGGTGGCCGCGATGCGGATGAAACTCCGGGGTCTGGCCTCCGGCAAGGTGGATCCGGACACCCTGGTGAGACTGTCGCTGCTGCAGGAGGATGCGATCGAGCGGTCTGCGAAGGCCAAGCACCTGACCCCGATGCAGACCAGCGACCGCGAGGACGAGCTCACCGACTGGTTCGACGCCCACAAGCTGTCAGCCGGCTGGCAGCTCGCGCCGGTCCTGGTCGCCTCCGGGCTGGACACCGAGTGGTTGGACGAGGTGAGCGGGTCGATTCCGACCGGTCACCTGGAATCCGGGCTGCGCTGGATCACGTACGCGCTGGAGACCGAGCAACTGATGACGGAGATCGAGGACGCCACCGACCGGATCGCCAGTCTGATCGGTGCCGCCAAGCAGTACTCCCAGCTGGACCGGGCCGAGCACCAGACGATCGACGTGCACACCGGACTGGACAGCACGCTGATCATGCTCGGCGGCAAGGTGGTCAAGGACATCCACGTGGTGAAGGACTACGACCGGACGCTGCCGGACATCCCGGCCTACCCGGCCGAGCTGAACCAGGTCTGGACGAACCTGATCGACAACGCCCTCTCCGCCATGCACGGCTCCGGCACGCTGACCCTGCGAACCAGCCGGGACGGCGACTTCGTACTGGTCGAGGTCGGCGACACCGGGCCCGGGGTACCGCCCGAGCTGGTCCGGCGGATCTTCGAGCCGTTCTTCACCACCAAGCCGGTGGGTGAGGGCACCGGCCTCGGGCTGGACATCTCCTGGCGGATCGTGGTCAACCGGCACGGCGGCGACCTGCAGGTGAAGTCGGAGCCCGGCAACACCTGGTTCCAGGTCCGGTTGCCACTGGCCGACGTCGGTCGCGACTGACCGTTCGTCCGGCCGTTCTGGTTGGTTCAGCTCGGGTTAGTGCAGGTTAGTTCTGCCGAACCTGACCGCGAAGATCGATGATGCTGTCCCCGGTCTCCGGGTTGGTCAGATCGACCAGCCCGGGACGCGCTCGCAGACCGGGATCGAGCATGTAGAGCCCGCGCAACGACCCGAACGGGGTACGGGCGCCGCGTTCACGCTCGACCTCGACCCGTTCCTGGCTGAGGTCGCCGGCCAGGACGGCCTCGGCCAGCACCGCCTCGGCCTCGGCCACGACCGCACGGGCCGAGCGGCCGATCGCGATCGACCTGGCCGTCCGCCAGGCCTCGGCGGCGGCCAGCAGGCGGGCGGCGACCGCGGGCTCGTCCTTCACCAGAGCGCAGCCGAGCAGCGCCACCACCTCGGGCAGCGGCAGCAGTTGCCCGCAGTCGTGGCCGAGCCGGACCGCTTCGCGAAGCCGGGCGACCGCTGCCGCCGATCGGCCGGTCCGATGATCAACCAGCCCGGCGGCGGCCACCACATCGGCCAGCACCGGCGCCGACTCGCTCGCCGCGGCGGCGGCCAGGGCCTGCGCGACCAGGGCCAGGGCCTCGTCCGAGGCACCCCGGTCCAGAGCGCTGCGGGCCAGGTTGACCAGCGGATAGGCGAGCTGGACCGGGCTGTCCATGGCCGCGGCCCAGCGCCGGCATCCCTCCCACAGCTCGACCGCCTCGGGCGTGCGATCGAGCTCGTCCAGCACCTCACCGAGCTCGTTCTCCAGCGCCCGCTCCAGACCGGTGACCTCCGGGGCGTCATCGCTGGAGAGTGCCTCCAGCGCACCGGTCAGCAGGTCGAGTGCGGTGTCCGGCTGGCCGAGGTATCGGGCCGCGACGGCGCGGGCCGCGAAAGTGCGGACGACGAGCAGGGTGTCACCGAAGCGCAGGGCCGTCCCATGGGCCTCGGCGAGCGCGTCGGCAGCCGCCGGCAGATCGCCACCGACAACCGCGAGATTGCCGAAGGAGAGCAGCAAACGGGCCCGCAGCGGGGGCGACAGCTCGGCCCGACGGGCGGCCTGGAGCCAGCGATCGGCTTCCCTCAGCCGACCGGAGGCGAACCAATAGTCCAGCAGGCCGCCCACCAGTCGGCCGAGCAGTTCGCCGTCCACGCGATCGCCCGCCACCCGGTCACCGGCCGCATGTTCCAGCGCCAGCCGGAGGTTTCCGGCCTCCAGGTCGAGCTGGGAACGCGGCGACGGGCCGGCCGAAGGCCCGGCGGACCAGGTCCATCCTCTCGACTGCGGTCCGAGGTCCTCGGCGACCCCGGCGTAGTGCGCGGCGTGCCGATCCCGGGTGATCGCCGCGACGGCTGGGTCGGCGGCGAGCACCTCGCGGGCGTAATCCCGGACGGTCTCCAGCATCCCGAGCCTTCCGGTGCCATCCGCGACCACCAGGCTCTTGTCCGCGAGCCGGCCGAGCACGTCGACCACCATCGGCTCGGCGGCCGAGATCGAACCACAGACCGCTTCGGCGGCATCCAGGGTCCACCCGCCGACGAACACCGAAAGCTGGCCGAACAGAAGCAGTTCCGCTGGATCGAGCAACCGGGCGCTCCAGTCCAGGGCGGCCCACATGCTGCGCTGCCGTTCCGGCAGGTGCGCCGCACCGCCGGCCAGCAGTTCCATCCGGCGGTCGAGTCGACGAAGGATCTCCTCCGGCGGCAGCACCCGGACCCGGGCCGCGGCCAGCTCGAGGGCCAGCGGTAGCCCGTCCAGCCCTCGGCAGAGCGCCGCCACCGCAGCCGCATTGGCGGCCGTCACCTCGAAGGACGGTAGGACGACCCGAGCCCGCTCACGGAACAGCTGGACCGCCGCGGCCCCGGCCACCGACACCGGGTCACCGTCGGCGTCCCCCGCAGGTAGCGGCAACGGCCCGAGAACGAGCACGCGCTCCCCCGGCAACCCGAGCACGGTACGAGAGGTGGCGACGACGGTCACCTGCTCGGCCCGGACCAGCAGTTCGGCGACGCTACCCAGGTCGCCGGCCACCAGTTGTTCGAGGTTGTCGAGGATGACGACGGCCGGGCCGTCGGCGAGCGCCCGGACCGCGACGTCCAACGCCGGTTCGCCGCGCCAGTCCGGCTCGACCCCCAGCACGCGGCAGATCTCGGCCGGCACCTGAGTTGCGTCGAAGACGGTGGCGAGCGGGACGAACACCACCCGGAGCTCGCGCAGTATCGTGGCCAGCTCCGCGACCAACCGGGTCTTGCCCGCGCCGCCCGGGCCGAGCACGGTGATCAGGCGCGTCTCCGGCTGCCCGATCAGCTCCAGAGCACCGGCCAGTTCGGCGCGGCGACCGATCAACCCCGCGGAAATCAGCCGATCCGTCACCACTCGCTGCCCGGGTACCGGCCCAGTCACAGGTACAGGCCCAGTCACAGGTACAGGCCCCGTCACAGGCACCGGAACAACCAGCCCAGTCGGAACCGCCGCGGAGACCACCACCCCGGCCGAAATCGGGCCCGACGGAATCGGGCCCGCAGGAGTGAGGTCCCGGGTCGGCAGCACCGCGAGCTCGACGTCCCGCTCGTCGAGATCGGCGTCCTGTCGCAGGATTCGGGTATGCAAGGCGCGCAGGGCCGGACCGGGGTCGACGCCCAGTTCTTCGGCCAGCCGATCCGCCGCGGTGGTGTAGGCGGCGAACGCCTCCGCCTGCCGCCCGGCCCGGTAGAGGGCGGTCATCAGTTGGCCGACGAACCGCTCGTCCAGCGGGTACTGCAGGACCAGTCCCTCCAGTTCGGGGATCAAGGCCGGGTGCCGACCGAGCAGCGCATCGGCGTCGATCCGGTCCCCGAGCACGGCGAGCCGCATCGATTCCAGGCGCGCGACGGCGGCCCGGGCTATCGCCGTTCCGGCCAGGTCGGGCAGGGCGGCGCCGCGCCAGACCGCCAGCGCCGCGCGCAGGTCCTCGGCCGCCGAGACCGGGTCGCCGGCCACCAGCCGAGCCCGCCCGCGCTCGCTCAACGCCTCGAATCGGCCCGCATCAACGGCCTCCGGCGGCAGGTCCAGCAGGTAGGCACCGGACACGCTCCGTAGCGGCGATATTCCACCGTCGGCGGTGAACAACCGCCGCAGCCGGGACACGTAGACCTGAACGGTGTTGGCCGCCGCGGGCGGCGGGGCATCGTCCCAGAGCAGGTCCACAAGATGCGAAGGCGGGACCGCAACTCCGACCGAGAGCGCGAGCAGCGCCAGCAGCGCGCGCTGACGCGGACCCCCGGCCGACACGGTCCGCCCTCCCACCGAGAGTTCCAACGGGCCAAGCAGGTGGATCTGCACGTCGGCTCTGAGTCCCGATGCATCTTCCACATCCCGAAGGCAAGCCAACGCGGGCCTGATCGTCCGGTCAACGCACCAGGTTTGTGGCTCTGACCTGCAAGTTCAGTGCCCATTAAGGGCTTTGTCGGGCACCGGCAGCAAGGTTGCACCAGAGGAACCCCGGGGCGGCCGGGGCGCCACCAAATCGTGAGGGAGGTGTCCGATGCGCGGTCGCAGCTGGGTCTGAAGCCCCTTCCGTCGGCGTCCGAAATCTCCGACGCCCACGCTCAAGACGCGTCCCGCCCCCGGCTGTTTCAGCCCGGGGGCGTCTCGCCGTTCGGGGGAGTTCTCGGCAATCCCCGAACTCGCCGCGGACTCGCCGCAACACTGATCGCGGGCGCTCGCCGGCCCTACCCACCACCGATCGGAGACCAACCGGATGTCGACGCCTCAAGTGGAGCAATCCACTACGCAGAGCGACCTCTCGGTAACCTCTGTCCGACCGGATTTCCTGCCGAAGCAGCCGGCCCCGAAGCGACCGGCCAGCTACCGGGACGTGTTCGCGGTCCGCGAGTTCCGCGCCGTCTTCCTGGCCGACCTGTTCTCCCTCTTGGGCGACCAGATTGCTGCCGTCGCCATCGCCGTACTGCTGTACGAGCGCAGCGGCTCACCGCTGCTCGCCGCCCTCGGGTACGCCACCGCCTACGTCCCGTGGTTGCTCGGTGGCCCGTTGCTCGCGGCCTGGGCCGAACGGTTCCCCAGTCGCAGCGTCCTGGTCGGTTGCGACCTGGGCCGGGCGGCGCTGATCGGGCTGGCGGCCCTGCCTGGCCTGCCGCTGCCGGTGGTCGGCCTGCTGGTCCTGTCGGCGGCGCTACTGGCACCGCCCTTCGAAGCGGCCCGCTCCGCGCTGCTCCCGCAGATCCTCGAAGGTGACCGCTACCCGGTGGCGATGTCATTGCGGGACGCCGTCCATCAGTCCGCGCAATTGGTCGGATTCGGGGTCGGCGGTGCCCTGGTGCTGGTGCTGTCTGCGCCCGGAGCGCTGGCGCTGGACGCACTGACCTTCGCTGTCTCGGCTGTGGTTCTCCGGTTCGGCCTGGTACTGCGGACGGCTGCGCCGGACCAGGACACCACGATCGACGTCACCAAGAACGACGACGGCGCGCAGAACGACGGCGCGCGGAAGGACGGCGCGCAGGACAACGAGGCCGCGCCCGAACCTGCGCCCCCCTCTTCCGGAGGCTCGCTGTGGCGGGAGGCGATGGCCGGGCTGACCGTCATCCGTGCGGATCGGATGCTGTCCACCCCGTTGCTGCTCGGGATCGTCGGGGCGGCGTATGCGATCGTGCCCGAGGCGATCGCCCCGGCCTACGCGGACCGCCTCGGCGGCGACGCCACCGCGGTCGGGCTGATCATGGCCGCGGTCGCCGGGGGAAGCGTGATCGGCGGGCTGGCGATCGGGCGACTGGTGGCCCCGGCGATGCGGATCCGGCTGATCCGGCCGCTGGCCCTGGCCGGCACCCTGCCGCTGATCCTGGTGCTGCTCCGGCCGGGGCTGGCGGTCAGCCTGCTGCTGTTCGCGATCACCGGACTGGCCTCGTCCTACCAGGTGGCGGCCAACGCGATGTTCGCCCAGCGACTGCCTGCCGCCGTCCGGGCCCGGGCGTTCGGAATCGCGATCACCGGGTTGTACGGCGGCCAGGCGCTGGCCATCGTGCTCGCCGGGGCAGCCGCGCAGTTCTTCGATCCGGCCACGGTGATCGGTGCCACCGGGCTGCTCGGCGGGCTCGGCGTGCTGCTGCTACCGCGGCCCGCGCAGCACGCGAGCCCGGCGCGGCGGCGGCACCGGCGTTGAGCGCGCGGCCGATCGCTCCGCCCGACGCAGGTCGGCCCGACGCGAGTCCCGGCGATGCGGAGCCTTGGCCTGGTGCGGGATCGGCGTCCCGATCTCGGTGAGGTCGACCCGGTTGATCCCACCGTCCCGTTTGATCCCGCCGTCCATCCCGGGCGTCGCGTCCCGGTGGTATTCGCGGTCCTGAATGTCCCCCGGTTCCCGGCTGTCCTCGTCACCGTGGAGTCCGCCGCTCCGGCCGGTCACCGACAGCAGTCGGTGCACCGGCAGCGCCTGCGGGTGTCGCTCCTGCAGGAAGACCAGCAGCGCCTCCCGGACGTCGCAGCACAGATCCCAGGACGTCGGGCCGTCCTTGGCGGAGGCCAGAACTCGAACCACCATCGTGGTCTCGGTCGTGCTGGTCACTTGCAGAACCCAGTCCTGCCGGTCCCACAACGGCGAGGCCTCGATCACCAGCCGGGCATGTTCCCGCAGCGCGGTCAACGGTGCCGCGTAGTCGAGGTGCAGGATCACCGATCCCAGCAACTGAGCCTGGTGGCGGGTCCAGTTCTGGAACGGCATCGTCGTGAAGTAGCTGGTCGGCAGCACCAGCCGGCGCTCGTCCCAGATGTGCAGGACCACGTACGTCAGGGTGATCTCCTCGATCCAACCCCACTCGCCCTCGACCACCACGACGTCGTCGATCCGGACCGCATCGGTGAACGCCAACTGCATGCCGGCGAAGACGTTGGCCAGGCTGGCCTGCGCCGCGAGCCCGGCGATGATCCCGGCCAGCCCGGCCGAGGCGAAAAGCGAAGCCCCCACGGCGGGCAGGCCCGGCAGCAGCATCAGCGACCCGGCCAGACCGAGCGCCCCGGCGGCGACCGCGACCAGCCGGCGCAGCATCGCCACCCGGGTACGGGCGCGACGAATCCGGTGGTTGTCCTCGGCGCCGACCGGCAGCCGGTGCAGCAGGACCGCCTCGGCGACCCGAGCGCCGTGAATCAGCAACCAGCAGACGGCCCCGATCACCGGGATCCAGGCGCTGCGCCGCCAATCGGCACCGATCGCGGAAAACTCCTGCACCACCACCGCGGCCGCCACCGTGCCCGCGGTGGCGACCCACGGACGGCGGCAGAGCCCGATCTCGACCTGCATCCAGCACCAGCCGTGCCGTCGAGCGAACCTGTTGACCAGGCCCGCCATCACCAAAGCCGGCACCCCAGCTCCGACGATCGCAGCGGAAATGGTGAGCAGGCAGATCCAGAAGTCGAGACCCACAGGCCGACCGTAGCGGGGACTGACCTGACGAGAGAATCAGGTTCGGAAACGGCCGGTCGATCCGAGCAGATCGCCCGGGATCAGCCGCGTTTGCGGTGCGAAAAGGTCTTCGGCACCGGCAGCTTCCCGCCCTTGCCGCCGGTCACCTTTCCGTAGCTCCGCGAGGTGTCCGGCAGCGGAAGCGGCGGTCGGGTCGGCGGGGTCGGCTTGGTGGCTGCTGAGCGACGCTTGGACATGGGGTACCTCCAGGCAGAGTGCAGAAACCTGCAAAAGCGAGCAGCGGCGCGAGAACGCGCAACAAGACCCCGACCGGGGGACAGTTGCCGCACGCGGTCGGGTGATACCCGGGTAGTGGACCCGGTGGTGGACGAAAGCGCGCCTTGGGCGGCTCGTCTCAGATCAGATGCTCATCTCAGCCTGATGTAGTACATGCCAGCACCGTAACCGGAGGCCGGCAGTCGGCGCATCCCATTTAAGAGACACGCCTAGGGCATCCAATTCCCCGGCGTGCGTCCCGGCTTCGCCGTCCCGTCGGGCGAATCCGAGGCGGTCGATTCGGCGTCCGCTTCTGTGATCAGACCGCCGGCCAGATTCGGGTGCACCGGCAGGGCGGTCTTCGCCGGGTCGGCATCCTGGTTCGCCGGCGGCGGGTCCGGCACCGGTGCGGACGGGCCCGGCGCGGGATCCACCAGCACCCGCTGCACCGGCAGTGCCTCCGGATGGTTCTCCTGCAGGAAGGTGAGCAGCGCCTCGCGGATCTCGCAGCGCAGGTCCCAGGCCGTCGGCGCATCCACCGCAGAGGCCAGAACCCTGACCACCATGGTGCTTTCGGTGGTGTCGGTGACCTGCAGCACCCAGTCCCGCTGGTCCCAGCGGGAGGACGCCGCGATCACCGCCTCGGCATGCTCGCGCAGCGGTTCCAGCGGAGTGGCGTAGTCCAGATAGAGGATCACCGAGCCCATCACCCTGGCCTGGGTCCGCGTCCAGTTCTGGAACGGCGTGGTGGTGAAGTAACTGGTCGGCAACACCAGTCGGCGCTCGTCCCAGATATGCAGGACGACGTAGGTCAGGGTGATCTCTTCGATCCAGCCCCATTCGTCCTCGACCACCACGACGTCGTCGATCCGGACCGCGTCGGTGAAGGCCAGTTGCAGGCCGGCGAACATGTTGGCGAGGGTGGTCTGCGCCGCCAGTCCGGCCACGATCCCGGCCAGTCCGGCGGAGGCGAGCAGCGAGGCGCCGAAGGTCCGCAGCTCGGGAATGCTCATCAGGACCGCGGCCAGTCCGAGCACGATCACCACCGCCGCCACCACCCGGCGCAGGAGCGTGATCTGGGTGCGGGCCCGACGGACCCGACGGTTGTCCTCGATATCCACTCGCAGCCGACCGAGCAACAACTGCTCACCGACCACCAGCAGCCGGAGCAGCAGCCAGCAGGCGGCACCGATCACCACGATCACGGCGGTCCGGGTCCAGGCGTCGCTCAGCTGCAGCCCGTGCGTCGCAATCAACGCGGCGATCGCGGCAACGGTTACCACCCAGGCCTGACGGCAGGAGCGGTCCAGGGCCAGCAACGATGGAAGGTTTGCTCGCCGGGCGATCCGGTTGATCAGGTAACCGATCACCCAGGCGACGGCGGCGGCGATGAACGCGGCGACAGCGACGTTCGCCAAAGACGTCCAGGCGGAGCGATCCATCACGGTTCCTCTCCACGCAGGGCGGCGGCCACTGATCAGCGAATGCCAGCTGACGAGGTAGTCAGGTTAGGGCGTGCCGGCCCCAATGCCGTCCTGGGTCGTGCGAGAGGGGCGGGCGTAGGTCGTACGCCCGCATCCCCCGTCCAGCACGCTGGCCACCGATCGGGACGGCCACGTGCATCTGGCGCTTACCAGAACACCTACAGAGCGAGGTCGTCGAACTCGCCCTTACGGGCGCCGTCCAGCCATGCGACGAGCTCGGACTTGGTGAACATCAGCACCGGTCCGTGCGGGTTCTTGCTGTCCCGAACGGCGACCAGGCCGGCATGCGGTGCCAGCTCCACGCAGTTACCGACCGAGCTCGCTGAGGCCTTGCGCCAGGAGAGATCGGAGAGTTCGAGGCCATTGGCCATTTGCGTGATCCTTTCAGAGGCGCGTTCCCTTTGTCGAGGAAGCGCGGAGGCATTGCTAGGACGAGGAGGTGATCAACCGACGTATTAGATCTTGGGTGCGTTCCGGGCCGTCGGCGGCCGCCCGCAGCAGGTCAAATGCCCTTCTGTAACGCTTCAATTCGTCGGGCTTCTCAAAAAAGAATTGCCCGGCCAAGCCCTCGCTATAAACCACGTCACCAACGATGTCCGGCGCGAATTCAAGGACGACGAACGGCCCCTGAATGCCGGCATGGGCGCCTCCGGAGAACGGGAGCACCTGCAGGGTCACCCTGGGCAGGTCCGCCACGGTCAGGAGGTGCTCGAACTGAGCTCGCATCAGCTCCGCCGGGACCACCTCCCGCCGCAGGGCCGCCTCGTCCACGATCGCCCAGATCTCCGGCCCTTCGGAGCCGAGCAGGCGCTTCTGGCGCTCTTCCCGCACCCGGATGACCGCATCCCGATCAAATTCGGGCCAGGTCGAGCCCAGACCCTTGAGCACCGCCGTGGTGTATTCCTCGATCTGAAACAGACCGGGGACGATCAACGGTTCCCAGCTGTGGATCTTCAAGGCGCTGGCTTCCAGTCCGACGTACGTGTCGGTATCCGGTCGCAAGCCGTAGCCCTGCCACCATCCGGATTGCCGAGCCAGCCTGGCAAGTTCCATTAGCTCGGTGACAGTGGCAGCTTCAACGCCGTAGATCTCACAGAGATCCCGGACGTCACGTAATTGCGGCGACCTGTCGCCGGTTTCCAAACGGGAGATCTTGGTCGGCGACGAGAGCAATCGCTCTGCGACATCAGTAATGGTCAGACCCGCTTCGGTCCGCAATTTGCGAAGCCGCGCACCCAGTTCCCAGCGCCGGACCGTCGGAGTTGTGGCAGGAGCCAATCCCGCCTCCCCTCGGTCCTAGTACTGTTCAAGCAGATCCGAAAAGACAAAGCAACCGAAACCATCCCGCCTCTGGCACTTGCCAAAGGCTTGTGCCTCGCGGATCCTAACACTAGGCCAACCGGGTGATGAAAGATCCTGACCCGCGCCTGGGATGGGAGATTACCGTGACTCGACGAGACCTGGGGCCGTACCGCGATCCTCGATGGAATTCGCGCCTGCCCGGTGGCGCCGTGAACCCCGCGGCGAGCCGGGCGGACGGCACCCGGCCGGGACGCGGACCTGGTGACCGGCCCCGGCACCTGACCTGGCCGAGCACCGTGATCTGGCGCTGGCGTTGGGAACTCGGGATCCTGGCGGGCGTGGCGCTGCTCGCCTGGGGAAGCTGGCTGGCAACCGGCGCCTGGGTCCTGGTGATCGCACCGATTGTGGTGAGCGCACTGACCCTGATTCCGCCCGTTCTAGGCCTGCTGCGCCGCCGTGGCTCGGCGATCGCCGTCCAGCACCGAATCCGGGTCGGCTGCTCGGAAACCGGGCTCTACGGCCCGGACGGCGCGCTGCCGGCGATCCTCTGGACCCGGGTGATTCCGCACGGGGAGCGGGTTTACCTCTGGAGTTCCCCCGCGGTAACCGCCGAGCGTTTCCACGCCGAACGCAAGCCCCTGGCCGCCGCGTGCCGGTCACGCTCGCTCCGGGTCGGCAAGCATCCGAGATTCGCGCGAGTCATTGTGCTGGACGTCATCCGGCGCGGGCCGGAGGAGACCGAGACGGAGCGCCCGGCACGGCTGCTGGTGCCGCGCCCTCGACAGGAACAGAATGCCTGACCGACTTTCCTACCAGCGAGTTTCCCGCCACCCAGCCCGGTTACGGGAAGTCGTCGAACTCGCCGTTCTTGGCGCCTCGAATGAAGGCGTCCCATTCTTCCTCGGTGTAGCGAATCCACGGCCCGGCAGGATCTTTGGAGTCGCGCACCAGTACCGAACCGGAGTCCGACGCCACCTCGACGCAGTTACCAATGGAGCTGAAACTCGACGTCCGCCACTGCAAATCGGCGGACCAGTCAGGTTGGTGAACGCCCGTCATAGCTGTCTCCCTCAGTCCGCTGCGGGATGACCGCATAAGCTGAAGGTAACCCGAGGATCTCACAATCGGCAGCTACCGGCTGTCGCATTCATCAGGGACAATGCCCCTCCTATGGTGAGTGGTCTTCACAACTTCTTCAAATGCCTGCGCGATCCTCACGCCCATGCCTGAACTGATCCAGCGGTCAAAGCGAACCCCGTACCTCGTCGCCGCTCTGGCGGTCGCCTCGACGTGCCTGATCGGTGGCTGTTCCGAGACACCGGCGTCCGGGAGCGCAACCACCGCCAGCGTTGCCTCGGTCCCGCGCACCGCGACCCCCACCACGTCAGGCACAGCGAGTGCCCCGGCCCGGACCGCAGCGGCCGCCGTCGAGGGGCCGCTGATCCGCTACGACACCTCGGATGCTGAGGTGGACCGGCTCTACAAGACGTACAACGCCTGCCTCAGGAGAGAGGGCGCTCCGGTACAGGGCGACAAGGGTCTCAGCCAGGACCCCGAGACCCTGGCCAAGTACAAGACGGAACTGGCGGCGTGCGCGTCCAAGCGCCCGGAGTCGGTCACCGACCGGGAAAAGCGGAAGGATCCCGGCGCCTACCGGGACGATCTGCGGCAGCAGGTCAAGTGCATGAAGTCGCGAGGTCTGGACGTGGTGGCGATCCCGCCGGACGGCTGGGGGGTCACGGACGAGGCGGCCGCGCGCGGATATGTCCCTGACTTTCGCGTGGTGAAGCAGTGCCAACTGAAGGCTTTCGGCGGCTGAGGCTCGCTAGCTCGAAGGTGGCTAAACCGGCAACCGAAGGCTGAAGCAGGATCCGTGTCCGACGCTGCTGGTGACGGTGACCGAGCCGGCATGGGCCTCGGCGATCTGCCGGACGATCGCCAGCCCGAGTCCGCTGCCCCCGGTCTCCCGGCTGCGGGAGCGGTCCGCGCGCCAGAACCGGTCGAAGACGTGCGGCAGATCCTCCGGGGCGATGCCGGCCCCGTCGTCCAGCACCGAGATCACCACCTCGTCGCCGTCCCGGCGGCCCACCAGGCTGACGCTACCGGCCGGTGGGGTGTAGCGAATCGCGTTTGACACCAGGTTTCCCAGCGCCTGGCGCAACCGCACCGGGTCGGCGATCACCTCGAGGTGATCGGACGCATCGGCGGTCAGGCTGATCCCGCCGGCCTCGGCCTGGCCGCCGTGCGCGGTGATCACCTGGGCCAGCACCTCGTCCACCGTGAGCAACTCGGGCGCCAGCCGCAGGCCTGCCGCGTCGGCCACCGCCAGGTCCTGGAGGTCGTCGATAATGGCCTGCAACTGCAAGGCCTCCCGCAGCAGAGCTCCGGTCAGGGCCGGGTCGGACGCGGGGCTGGCCAACCCGTCCTCCATGGCCTCCAGCCAGCTGCGGATGTTCGTCAGCGGGGTGCGTAATTCGTGCGCAACGTCACTGACCATCTCCGTGCGCTGTTGCTCGGCTCGTTCCCGGCGCTCGGTCAGATTGTTCAGAGCCATTGCCAGGACGCCGATCTCGTCTCGACCGGCAACCGGCATCCGGGCATGATGCTCGGTCGGATGCTGGGCGGCTGCCGTCAGCGCCCGCAGCGGCCGGACCAGTCGGGCGCCGACCAGGGCCGTGACGGCCACGGTGATCAGCAGGACCACGGCCGCGACGCCGACGATCCTGGCCAGATTGCCGCCGGAGAGGTTGAACCGAGTCTGCGAAACCCCGCCCGGGCTACTGACAAACAGCAATGCCGCCGGCGCGACGTAGGAGCGCAGCTGTTGCCGCCGACCGGCATCCAGGCAGTCCTGCACCGTCCGGTCCTCGCTGAACCGCTGGGACGGCAGGTACTCACGGTCGTAGGGGACGGCCAGGTCGACGACAGCATGCTTGCGCTGCTTTAGGCAGGTGCTGACCGACTGGGTCAGACTGGCGAGCGCTTTGGCCTCCGCCGAGCTGGCGACTGGCAGTCGAGGAGCGCTGCAGGACGCCATGATCTTGGCGGCGTTTGCCGCATCAATCCGCAATTCGCGGTAATTGATCGAGATGTAGCCGGCCAGATCCTTGGTCAACAGTGGCGACCCGGGCAGGTTCTGGCCATTGCCGGTCTTGTAGAGGCAATTCAGGTTGAGGACTGCGAGCCCTTGCTGCGCCTCCCGCTTCGCCGGGGTGAGCCGGTACGGGCCGACCGCCCGCGGGTCGATCCGGACGGCGGTACCCGGCTGCAGCGCGACGTCGGTGTTCAGCGCGTCGACGACGGCAGATTCGCTCTGCGGCAGCCGCTCTGGCGCGGTGGAGGACCGCGCGATCGGAGTCCGGTCCGCGGTCGTCAGGGTGATCCGGCGGCCGGTTAGGGCCGCGAGCTTTGTCACCGTGGGCCCGACCCCGGCCCAGGCCGGATGCGTTGCCGCGTATCCGACCAGGCTGTCGTAGATCTTCGCATCGTCCGACAAAGCCTGGCCCTGGGCCTCTTGGATGGCCCGGGTCGTGGTCTGGACCGCGAGCCACGCCGTCGCCGCGATCGAACAGAGCGCGATCAGGACGGAGGTGGCCAGCAACCGGATCAGCAGGCTCCGGCGCAGCGGGACGCTACGGGACACTGCCGCCGCCGGTTCTGCCGGGCGGTCGGGGACTGTCGATCTTGTAACCGACGCCGAAGACGGTCAGCAGCACCGCCGGGCGACTCGGATCGGATTCGATCTTCTTCCGCAGGTTCCGGACGTGCACGTCAATGGTCCGCTCCGTAGCCCCCCGGTCGATATCGCTGCTGCGGTCCAGCAGTTGCTGGCGGGTGAACACCCGACCGGGACTGGCCGCCAGCGCGGTCAGGATGCCGAACTCCCCCGGCGTGCAGTCCACTACCCGCCCACCGACCCGGACCTCGAACCGGTCGGGGTCGATGACGAGGTCCCCCACCTGGAGTACGGCGTCCGTCGGCGCGGCGGCGCGACCGGCCCGGCGCAGCAGCGTGCGAACCCGCGCCACCAACTCCCGAGGGCTGTAGGGCTTGGTCAGGTAGTCGTCGGCGCCGAGATCAAGGCCCCGCAACAAGTCGTCCTCGGTTGAGCGTGCCGTGAGCATCAGCACCAGGACGTCGGATTCGCGGCGCAGCACCCGGCACACCTCGTGCCCGTCGATCTCCGGCATCATCACATCGAGCACCACGAGATCCGGCATCCGGTGGCGCACTTCGTTGATGGCAGCGCGCCCGTCCCGCACGGTGAGTACCGAATGCCCCGCTTGCTCCAGATAGCGCCGGACCACCTCGGCCTGCAGCTCGTTGTCCTCGGCGACCAGAACGTGTGCGCTCACCCGGCCCACCGTAGACGACAAAATCGGCCGCTCCGATCTTCACAACTTCTTCAAATCGGTAGGCCACCCTCACGGACATGCTCAACCTGCACCGACCACCCCGACCGACCCGGTACCTGGTCGGCGTCCTGGCGGTGATCTTGACCGGTGTGCTCGGCGGTTGCTCCGGAGGGTCGGACGATTCGCCGGGTTCGGCCGCCGCCAGTGTGGCCTCCATCCCGCGAAGCGGCGCCTCCAGCGCTCCGGCGGCCGCCGCGACCGTGGCGGCCGAGCGACCGCTGATCCGGATCGACACCTCGGTCGAGGAGGCGGAGCGCCTGTACAACCTGTATGTCGAATGCCTCACTGCTCATGGGGTTCCGTCGAAGGCCCAGCGAGTGCAGAACCAGGACGACCGGGAGTTCAAGCCCGCGTTCGCCGCCTGCGCGGCCAAGGAGCCGGAGGACTACCAGGACCGGCTGAAGCGCGAGGACCCGGCCGCCTTCAAAGATCGCCAGCGGGTGCAGATTCAGTGCATGCGTGCCCATGGTCTGGCGATCGAGATGAATGCCGGAGGGTTATGGGGTTACACCAACCCGGCCCGCGATATGGGTTCCGCCTGGGACAACAAGTGCGAACACCAGGCCTTCGGTGGCTGACCGCAAGCCCGCGTATCGGGCGCTGACGATCGGCGGGATCGTCGCGGTCGTCGTCCTGATCACGGCTGTCGCGGGGATTCAGCTGCTCGCCGGCCGCAGTTCTGCGTCCACCGGAACAGCGAAACCGGTCACCGTGCAGACCGCCACCATCGGCCGGACGAACCTGGCCACCACCTTCGAACTGGACGGCCAACTGGGGTACGGGAGCGAACGAACGATCAAGGCCGGCCCGGACGGTCAGGTCACCTGGCTGCCGCGGTCCGGCACAACGGTGACCCGCGGCGAGCCCCTGTTCCGGGTGAACGATCAGCCGGTTGTCCTGTTCTACGGCCAGATCCCGCTGTTTCGCCGGCTGGACAGCACTGGCCTGGTCGGGCGGGACGTCAAAATGGTGGCGAACAACCTGCGCGCGCTCGGCTACTCCATCGGCGTTCAGCCGTCGGTTGGCCGCAAGATCCGCCAGAGCCCGACAGTCGCTCCGGTGGCGCCGACAACCCCCGAGTCGCCCACCGCCACCTCGCCCACGCCGGAACCGACCCGCTCGATCGAGGTCAGGCCGGAACCGACCCGCTCGATCGAGGTCAGGCCGGGAGACGGGGTGCTCACCTCGGCCTTGCAAAAGGCGATCAACCGCTGGCAGCGCAGCATCGGCGCCACCCCGACCGGAATTCTCGAAGTCGGAGCCGTTGTCGTCCAGCCACAGCAGCTCCGGGTCAGCGCGGTCACCGCGCAACTCGGCGACCCGGCCGATTCACCGCTGATCTCTGCCACCAGGACAACAAAAGTGGTGACCGTTTCGGTCAAGGCGACCGCGATGGAGTCGGTCCGGAGTGCGAAGAAGGTGACAGTCACGCTGCCGAGCGGCGACTCGGTCTCCGGCAAGGTCGGGGGGATCAGCCGGAAGGTCGCGATCCCCGACGGTCAGGACTCGGAACCCGTATCGAGCGCGACGATCACGTTGGATCACCCGTCCGCTATCCGTCGTATCGATTCCGCGCCGGTGCAGGTCCAGTTCGTCGCCGAGGCCCGCAAGGGGGTCCTCGCGGTGCCGGTCGGCGCCTTGCTGGCACTCAGCGAGGGAGGGTATGCACTGCAGGTCAAGGACGGTGCCCTGGTCCCGGTCACCGTCGGTCTTTTTGCCAAGGGTCTGGTGGAGGTCAGTGGCGATGGCGTCACTGAGGGGACCACCGTGGTGACGACGTCGTGATCGGTTGGCCTAGGTCGGCGGCCGGCCCCGACCCGACCTCGGTGGTGGAGCACAGGGTTGCTCCGGTCCTCGTGGTCCGCAACGCGGTGATGGCCTACCCCGGAGGTGTGCGTGCGCTGGACGACGTGTCGCTTCGGATCGATGCCGGCGAACTGGTGGGGATCGTCGGACCGTCCGGATCGGGCAAGTCCACCCTGCTCAACATCATGGGCACCCTTGACCGGCCGACCAGTGGAAGTGTGGAGATTCGCGGTACGGACGTGCGCACGCTCTCCGACCGGCAGTTGTCCGCGCTGCGGGGTGGCTGGCTCGGCTTTGTGTTCCAGCAGTTTCACCTGGCCGATGGGCTGAGCGCGGTGGAGAACGTGACCACCGGCCTGATGTACGCCGGGGTGGCCCGCAAGCGACGTCGTCCGGCGGCACTGGCGGCCCTCGATCGGGTCGGGTTGGCCGGGCGCGCCGGACATACCCCGAGCCAACTTTCGGGCGGAGAACGGCAACGGGTCGCCATCGCCCGGGCCCTCGTCAACGACCCGGTGCTGGTGCTCGCCGATGAGCCGACCGGTGCCCTGGACACCCAGAACGGCAACGCGGTGCTGGAGCTGCTGAAAGAGCTGAACGCGGACGGCACGACGATCGCCGTGATCACTCACGACCGGGACATCGCGGCCGGGCTTCCGCGGCAGCTCGACATGCTCGACGGTCGCATCGTCGGCGACGGCTGTCGGCTCGCAGGCACCGGATGACGTGGATCAGGGCGGTCCGGCTGAGCCCGCTGGACCTGGCAGGCCTGGGCCTGGTGGGAATCCGCACTCGGCCGATGCGAGCGATGCTGTCCGCGCTGGGGATCTCGATCAGCATTGCGACGATCGTGATCGTGACCGGTATCCCGGCGTCCAGCCAGCGAGCGCTGTCCGAGGAACTGACGGCACTGGGCACCAACGTGCTGCAAGCGAGTCCCGTACCCAATGACAATGATCCGGTCCTGCTACCGCCGGAATCCGTGGCCATGGTCGCCCGGATCGGGCCGGTGACGATCGCCAGCGCAGTCGCGAACACCCACGCCGCGATCGCCCGTTCCGACCGCATCGGTGAGGACGACTACAGCGGCCTCACCGTCCTGGCCGGCAAGACCAACCTGCTCCAGGCCATCAACGGCAAGCTGCAGAGCGGTCGCTTCCTCGATGCCGTCAGCGCACGGTTCCCGACCGTTGTCCTCGGTTCGGTGGCGGCATCCCGGCTGGGATTCGCCGCCCTGGACCCGCAGCAACCTGCTCCACAGGTCTACATCGGTCAGGACTGGTTCACGGTGATCGGCATCCTGCAGTCCGCCCCGCTCTCACCGGACCTCGATCGGGCGGTGCTGGTCGGCTGGCCCGCCGCGCAGAAGATCCTCAGGTTCGACGGCCATCCGACGGTCATCTACCTGAAAGCTCAGGAAGCCCAACTGGACGCCGTCCGAGGAGTTCTCGCCGCCACGATCTACCCCGAATTCCCCGGAATGGTCCAGGTGAGCCGACCTTCGGAGGCCTTGGCCGCCAAACGCGCCACCGAAACCACCTTCTCCGCACTGATCTTCGGCTTGGCCGGCGTTGCCCTGCTGGTCGGTGGGATCGGCGTGGCGAACACCATGGTCATCTCCGTGCTCGAACGGCGCCGGGAGATCGGCCTACGCCGGGCCCTGGGCGCCAATCGGGGCCAGATCCGCGGTCAGTTCCTCACCGAATCCGTGGTGCTCTCCGGGCTCGGCGGGGTCGCCGGGGCCCTGCTCGGCGTACTGGGGATTCTCGGCTATTCGCGGTATGAAGGCTGGCCGCAGGTGATTCCGCTGACCGCGGTGGTCGGCGGCCTCGGCAGCGCGCTGCTGGTCGGCGTGATCGCCGGGGTGTATCCGTCAATCCGAGCGGCCCGGCTCACCCCGACCGAAGCGCTGTCCAGCACCTAGCGCCCCAGAGGCCCGGGCCCTAGTGCCGACCGTCTCCCTGATCGGCGAGGAACGACGAGACCCAGGAGAGCGGGGCGTTCCAGTTGACCGTGATCTCGTTGGTCGACCAGGAGCCGATGTCGTCGATGTAGCAGAACTGCGCGGCGCATCCGTTCTTGAACAACGGGGTGGCCACCGGATCACCGGTGCTCGCGGCGGTGGAGTTGGGTCCGCCGGCGACCGTCCCGACCGGCGGGTGCGGCAGCGTGGCATCGAGCTGGTGCGAGTACATCCGGCTGTGCTGGTTCTGGCTGAAGACGTCGCCGTAGCCGGTCACGTAGGAGAGGTTCAGCGCGTTGCGGCCGAGCACATAGTCCATGCCACGGATCACCGCGTCCCGCAGTCTCGGGTCGCCGGAGAGGTCGTACGCCGTCCCCAGCACCTGCAGGTTGTTCAGGATCGCGCTGTTTGAGCCCCAGGTGTAATTGCCGCCCGAGGGGGCGTAGGGCTGGCCGAAGGGCTGGCTCGCCTGAACGGCGACCAGCGCACGGCCGGCCGTGATCACCGATTGACGGACGGCGGCCCGACCCGGCAACAGGTTGGGCACGGTGGCGAGGTCGAGCCGGCCCAGTCCGGCCACGTGACCCCAGTCGAACCCGGCGGTGAAGACATCGGCGGTGTTCAGTGCGGATCCGAGGACGTCCTGGCGGTAGGTCTTGGCGCCGGTGCTGAGGTAGAGCTCGGCGGCGGCCCAGTAGAACTCGTCACTGACGTCGGCGTCATCGTAGGGACCGCTGCCCGGGTTCGGGTCCAGCGTCCCGTTCGGAGCCGGTGCGTACAGTGCCGGGTTCGCCTTCGCGGCTGCGTACGCGGCGGTCGAGGCACTCAGCAGGCGCTTGCTGAAGGCACGGTCGAACCGCGCGAAAAGCCTTGCTCCCTGGGCAGTTACGGCGGCCAGGTTGAGCGTCGCCGCGGTTGAGGGCCGATACAGCACCCGCTTCTGCGGATCGGTGGCGGGCGCCTGCGGCAGGCCGGTCCAGTCGACGTCGGCCACCTTGTGGAAGGCCATCCCGGCCAGCGGCCGCCCATCCCGGACCTGCATCTTCAGCATCCACTCCAGCTCCCAGCGAGCCTCGTCGAGGATGTCCGGCACCTTGTTACCGGTCTCCGGCAGCCGCAGGGTGCCGTCGCTGAGCGCGCGCCGGTCCGCGGTCCGGGCGGTCAACGTCCGCTCGTACTCCTGCATCAGCTGGGCGACCGAGATCCCGCCGTTCACCACGTACTTACCGTGGTCACCGGCGTCGTACCAACCACCACTGACGTCACTGGTGTAATCACAGGTCCATGGCTCGGCGAGGAGTTTCTGCGAGTCATCGGCGAGATCCTGGCAGGGCACCGCGGTGTCGCCCTGGTTCGGCGCGACACCGACATGACCGGCGGCCCGGCCGTAGCCCGGGGCGATCGCGTCGGAGATCGCCAGGCCGCTGCGCTGGGTGTAGAAGAACGTCTTGCTGTCCTTGCGCAACGCCTGGTAGGTCGAGGTGGCGATGCTGAACGGATAGCTGGTCTCGCCGTCGGCCACCAGGGTGTAACCGGCGCCCGGCTTGCCGAACGACCCGAAATCGATGGTCTGGACGTTCAATCCAGCGCTCGGGTCGATCCCCCGCGGCGTGGTCCGGCCCGACGCCACAACCTTTCCGGCGGCGTTCTTCAGCTGCCAGCCGGTCGCCGTTGTCGCCTCGGTGACCAGGGTCGCGCTCTTGGGTCCGCGTGGCAGGTAGCCGACCTGATTCACCCGGACGCGAGGTCCGGTGTCGGGCTGGTACACCGGTGGGACGGCGCCGCCGGTGAGCGAGACGTCGTCCACACACAATCGGTAGGCCGCGGTGTTGTCCGTACTCTGCTGGAAAGCCAGCTCGGCCTGCGGGATTTCGAAGGCGGAGGTGAAGGTGAAACTGAACTGCTTCAGGTCCGGGCCGAGTTCCAGCACCTTCTCCGGCAGCGCCTGGGCATAGTTCTGCTCCGGGCCGGCCTGGATCACGGCACGGATCGTGCCCGAGGTGCCCGGGGTCACCGAGGCCGAGAACGTCAGCAGGTAGCTCTCGTCCAGGAGCATCGGGATCGGCTTCTGCGAGATCGCGGCGGCATAGGCGCCGGCGTGCGCGGGGACGTCGATGCAGCCCTGGCCGTCGGTCACGGTGGGGCTCGGGTAGTTGTTCCACCCGGTCAGCCCGTCGGCGAAGCTGCCGTTGGTGACCTGTTCGGGACCGGCGGCCAGGGCCACGGTGCCACCGCCGGTGGTCACCAGCGTCAGGCCGAGCGCCAGCGCAAGCAGGCCGGTCATTCGACGTCGGGGCAGTAAGCCAGGCAGCAATCGGGGCAGCAATCGCGCAGAACTCACCGAAGACCTCGTCTCACCGTTGAGTGGGAGCGTTCCCATAAAGGTGAAACGCATCCTTCGCCCCGGTTTCTGCGGCTGTCAAGAGCGCGGCTGGACGAGGTATCCGGATCGATCGCATTTTCAGCGGTAGGTCACCAGGTCAGCGCCGCCCTCGAGGTGTCCGTGATCGTTGAAAGAAATCAGGCTGATCCCACCGCGGCCGCTGACAATCTTGGTGATCCCGGTGTTGACGACCACCCTGGCGAGGGCGAGGAACCCGTCCGGGTCGAGCCCGAGCAGGTCGGCACAGACCGCCGCCACCACGCCGCCGGAGGTGAACACCAGGCCGGTGCCGCCGCGACCGAGCGAGGCGAGCAGGTCGCGCTGAGCGCCGACGGCGTCGTCTCGCCACTGGGCGAAGGTCCTACCGTCCGAGGTCAACCGACCGGACTGGATCCAGTCGAGCAGGGCGGCATCCAGCGCCTCCTGCACCGCCCGGCCATCGGCGAGCCCCACCGCGGCAGCCGCCCCCGGCTCACGCAGCAACCCGACGTGGTTGTACTCGTCGAACCTCGGGTCGGTGTCCACCGGCAGTTCCCAGGCCGCCGCCTCGGCGCAGGTCGCGGCCGTGTCGCGCTGCCGCTGCAGCGACCCGGCGACGATCCGGTCCGGCCGGATCTCGCGCCGGACCAATGCGACCGCGAGCAGTTTGGCCTGCTGGTGCCCGACGTCGGAGAGCACGTCATAATCGGCTGCCCCGAAGGACGCCTGACCGTGCCGGATCAGATGGACGACGGGCATCGGCGTCCGATCAGTTCAGTTGGCGGAGCCGGATGGTCTGCGGCAGGTTCTGCAGCGCGGCGAGTACCTGCGGACCGGGAACGGCCCCGATGTCGGTGATCACGTAGCCGATCTCCCCGCGGGTGCCGAGAATCTGACCGTCGATGTTCACTTGTTCGGCGGCGAACACCGCGTTGATCGCCGCCAGCACCCCCGGGGTGTTGCGGTGGATGTGCACCATCCGGGCCGCACCGACCCGCTCCGGCAGCACCAACGCCGGCAGGTTGATGCTCAGTGACGTCCCGCCGTGGATCACGTAGTCGCGCAGCTTGCCCGCGACGAACCGGCCGATGTCCTGCTGGGCCTCCTCGGTGGAGCCGCCGATGTGCGGGGTGAGGATGACGTTGGCCATCCCGCGCAGCGGGGAGATGAACTCGTCGCCACGACCCTTCGGCTCCTCCGGGAAGACGTCGATCGCCGCACCGGACAAATGCCCGGACTCCAGGTGCTTACGCAGCGCCTCCTGGTCGACGACAAAACCGCGAGACAGGTTCAGGAAGATGCTGCCCGGCCGCATCAGGGCGAACTCCTCCTCGCCGAAGAACCCGCTGTTCCCGGCCCGGCCGTCAACATGCAGGGTGACGACGTCCACCGAGGCGAGCAACTCTTCGAGGCTGCCCACCGGGCGTGCGTTGCCCAGCGGCAGCCGGTCCGCGGTGTCGTAGAAGAGCACGTCCATGCCGAGGTTCTCGGCGAGCACGGACAGCTGGGTGCCGATGTTTCCGTAGCCGATGATGCCCAGCGTCCGGCCGCGCACCTCGTGCAGTCCGGCGGCGGTCTTGTCCCAGATCCCGGCGTGCATCCGGGAGTCCTTTTCGGTCAGCCGCCGGGTCATCGCAATGATCTCGGCCAGTGCGAGTTCGACGACGCTGCGGGTGTTCGAGAACGGCGCATTGAACACCGCGATACCGCGGGCGTTGGCGGCCGCGACGTCGATCTGGTTGGTGCCGATGCAGAACGCACCGATCGCGATCAGGTCCGGCAGCCCGGCGAGCACCTTCTCGGTGATCTGGGTCTTGGACCGGATACCGATCAGGTGGACGCCGAGCGCCTGCTCGACCAGTTCGTCCTCGTCGAGCGCACGCTCCAGCGAGGTGACCTCGCAACCGACCGCCTCGAACGACGCCCGAGCATCGGGATGGATCCCCTCAAGCAGCAGAACGCGGGTTCCGGCAGCGGGCTGAATGGCTGTGGTCACGGGTGTTGTCCCTGTTCACGTGCGGTAGGTCGGAACGAGCTGGTCACTTGCGGTAGGTCGGCACGATCTGGGCTCTGGCGAGCGTGTGGAAAGCGAGGTTGAAGGAGACGACGGCGGGCGTCACCGTGTCGTCCACATCGAGGATCTCCACGTCCAGCGCGTGCACGACGAAGAAGTACCGGTGCGGCTGGTCTCCCGGCGGCGGGGCGGCACCGGCGTAGCCGGCGACCCCGAAGTCACCACGGACGTGGAAGGCGCCCTTCGGCAGCTCGGCGCCGCCCTCGGCACCCGCGCCGCGGGGGAGTTCGGTGGTGGTGGCGCCGAGCCCCACCACGACCCAGTGCCAGAACCCGCTCGGGGTCGGCGCGTCCGGATCGAAGCAGGTGACGACGAAGCCCCGGGTCTCGGCCGGGAAGCCGGACCAGGAAAGCTGTGGTGAGGTGTTGCCGCCCTCGTAGGTGAAGGCGTCGGCCAGCGGCTCACCGTCCTGCACGTCGGCGCTGGTCACCACGAAGCTGCCGACGGCGGGGAGCAACGGGTACGGATCGGGCGTCTGTGGGCGATCGAGAGACACGTTCACGCTCCTGGGCTCGAGAGGTCGGGGCACATCGAATCTATCGCGTGCCTGCCTGAGCAGGAGAATCGCCTGCCACCGGGCCTAAGCGGCAACAAGGGCAAACGGAGGATGTGGGAGGAAGTGCTTGCCGGGTCTGGGCCTGGTCAGGGGGACGATTCCGGCAAGCACTTCAGCCAGCTGCTCTGCCGGCGAGGGCTGCTCCGCTAGCTGGTGGTGTCTAGCTGGTGGGCGTTGCGGTCGGCCGCGCGCCCCGGCCGGTCGGCACCGCGATGCCACAGGCCTTCAGCGCGGCCTGGACCTCGGCGCTCTGGAACATGCCCGCACCGCCGCCACCACCGCCGGCCGCTCCAGAGGGCCGGGCCCGAGGCGTGCCGTTGGCCGCGTCGGAGGGCCTGGCGCTACCGCTCGGCCGACCGCCGAACCCGCCACTCGGCGTCGGTAGCGAGATTCCCGCCGCCTTCAGGCAGGCCTGGATCGCGGTGAAGTCGGCGCCACCGAAGCCGCCACCACCCTGCCCACCGCCTGCTCCCGGTGCACCGGTCGCGGAATCCGACGGGGTCGCGGCGTTGTCACTGGAGCCGCAACCGGCCAGGGCGAGCAGGAGCACGGGGACGGCGACCGCAGCCCGAAAGGATTTGGACCGATGCTGAACTGTGAACATGAGGTCTCCTGTGGTGAAAGTAGTTAGCTGCGAACGGTGATCGAGGTTGCGGTGACCGTTCCATTGGCCGCCGTGGTTCCACTCACACTCACCGTGGCGCCGGTCTTCAGCGTGGTGAGGCTCTTGCCGGCGACGAGGGTGATGGTGGCGCCCTCGGGGACCTTGACGTTCACGCTCTTGCCGCCCAGGTTCTTGACCGTGAGCGAGGTTCCGGACAGTTTCGTCACGGTGCCGACCACCACTGGCGTGGCCGCCGCTGCACCACCTGCCGCGCTGCCGCCAGCCGCAGTGCCGCCACCAGCCGCAGCGCCACCACCAGTCGCAGCGCCACCTGCCTGACCACCGCCCGGAAAGCCGCCGAAGCCGCCGTACGCTCCGGCCCCACCGCCTCGGCCGGCAAAGCCACCGGCCACGGCCTGACCACTGCTCGACGTCCCGCCGTAGTGCTTCTGCACGATCGCGCCACCGACAAACGCCACCGCCGCCAGGATCCCGGCGACCAGCAGCACCGTGGTCCGGCTCGGCCGATGATTGACCTCGGCGAGCAGGTCGAGATCGTCGTCCACGGCTTCGACCGGCGCACCGGCCCAGCTCGGATCCGTTGCGACAGGGCTGTTCGGGTCATGGCTGTTCGGGGCCGGAAAGACGACCGTGGCATCGGGTAGCGCGTGCCACTCGGTCCGATCGGCCGATCGCCTGGGCTGGTCCACGGTGTGCTCCGGATCTGGTTGCGAAGGTGGCTGTTCGGACGACCACGGGGGCCAGGGCTGCGGGGTCACGGGCGGGCTCACTCGTACCGCAATGCGTCGATCGGGCGCAGCGACGCGGCTCGGTTGGCCGGGTAGAGCCCGAAGAACAGACCGACGACGACCGACACCCCGAAGGCCAGGCCCACCGAGTAGGGCGCCACCACCGGCGTCACCCCGACGATGTCAAAGCGGCTGCCGACCAGGCCGACGATCACGCCCATCAGCCCACCGAAGACCGAGAGCAGGATCGCCTCCAGCAGGAACTGGGTGACGATGTCGAACTTCTGCGCCCCAATGGCCTTTCGGATGCCGATCTCTCGGGTCCGCTCGGTGACCGTGACCAGCATGATGTTCATCACCCCGATCCCGCCGACCAGCAACGAGATCGCGGCGACCGAGGCGAGCAGCACGGTGAACGTCTTGTTGCTGCTGGTCGCCGCGGCGAGGAAGGACGAAGCACTGGAGACCGAGAAATCCGCGGTGCTCGATGTCACCTTGTGCCGGGCGTTCAGGATGTCCGTGACCTGGGAGGTGGCCGAGGCAACCGTTTCCGACGAGGTCGCCTTGACCGAAATGCTGCTGATCGAGCCGTATCCGGTCAGCGTGTCCTGGACTGCGGTCAGCGGAGCGATCACCCGGTCGTCCTGGTCCTGCGGGCCGGTGCTGCCCTTCCCGGTCAGCACGCCAAGGACGGTGAACTCGATCCCGTTGAACTGCACGACCTTTCCAACGATCGACAGGCCGTCACCGCCGGCCAGATCGGTGGCGACCGTGGTACCGAGCAGGGCGACCCGGCGACGCTCCGTGTAGTCGGTGTCGGTGAACGCGGCACCGGCCTGCACGGTCAGGTTGTCGTTCTTCATGTAGCTCGGCGTTGTCCCGGTGAAGGTGCCCACCGCGTGACTCGCGCCGGTGTAGGTCGCCGTCACCGACGTGGCACTCACCGTCGGCGCGACCGAAAGCACGTCCGGAGCCTCGGTCTTGCTCAGCAGCGCCGCGGCATCGTCGACGGTCAGCTGAGCGATCCGGGTCTGCGTCCCGGTGTCCACGGTGGTGCTCGCTCCGCCGCCCCCGCCGGGGATCCGGAAGGCACCGAAACCGCCACCTCCACCACGCCCGCCGGTCCCGCCCTGGCTGGAGTTGACGGTCAGCGTGTTACTGCCCAGCGAGCTGATCTGGGCCTGAACCGCGGCACTGGATCCGGTGCCCACCGCGACCAGGATGATCACCGCCGCGACCCCGATCAGGATTCCCAGCGTGGTCAGGGCCGATCGCATCTTGTTGCCGGTGACGCCGCGGACGGCGAACCGGGCTGCCTCCACGAACCGGCTCATTGTGCTCGCCCCAGGGCGCCGGGCGGCGGATCCGACAGGGCGCTCACCCGTTCGTCCATGATGACCTCGCCGTCCCGCAGCCGGACCACACGCTTGGCTCGTGACGCCACGTCGTCCTCGTGGGTGATCACCACCAGCGTCCGGCCGGCCCGATTGAGCTCGTCGAACAGGTCGAGGATCTCTGCGGTGCTGTGACTGTCCAGCGCGCCGGTCGGCTCGTCGGCCAGCAGCAGCACCGGATTCGTCACGATCGCTCGGGCCACCGCAACCCGCTGCTGCTGCCCACCGGACAGCTTCGAGGGGATGTGGGTGAGCCGATCACCGAGCGCTACCCGTTCCAGCGCGGCGATCGCCCGGGCTCTGCGCTCGGCCTGCTTTACCCCCGAATATGCCAGTGGGAGTTCGACATTGGCTGCCGCCGTGGTCCTGGGAATCAGGTTGAAGGACTGGAAGATGAACCCGATCTTGCGGTTTCGCACCAGCGCCTGCCGACGCTCGTCCAATCGCCGGGTGTCGACGCCGTCCAGGAGGTACCGCCCACCGGTGGGGATGTCGAGACACCCGATGATGTTCATCAGGGTCGACTTGCCGGACCCGGAGGCGCCCATGATCGCGACATAGTCGCCGCGTTCGACCAGCAGATTGACGCCGTTCAGCGCACGGACCTCGGTCTCCCCGGAACCGTAGATCTTTGTCGCCGCCCGAACGTCGATGACCGGACGAACCGACGGCGGCGCCGAAACCGGCGCTGCGGAGCCGATCATCGGCCACCACCGAGGCCTCGGGCCGCGCCGCCCGCGCCGCCGAAGCCGGGAACCCCGGAGGTGGTGGTCGTGGAGGTGCTCGGGATCTGGACCACGTCACCGACGGCCAGGCCACTCTTGATCTCGGTGGTGGAGGTGCCCTCCAGCCCGGTTTCAATCACCGTGGGCGTGACTACACCGTTCTTCAGCAGGGCGACCGTGTGCCGGCTGCCGGACGTGGTGATCGCACTGGTCGGCAGGGTCAACGCGTTCTCGGCCGAGCCGGTGGTGATCGTCACGCTGACCGAAGCGCCGAGCCGGGCCGAGGCCGCCGGATCGGAGATCGAGACGGTCACCGGGTATTGGACGACATTGCTGGTGGTGGTGCCTTCCGGCGAGACCGCGCTGACCGTGCCGGTCATCGTCTCGTTGCTGGCCGACAGCGTGACCTCGGCCTCCTGCCCGACCTTCAGCGCACCGATGTCCGCCTCGGCAATCGTCGCCGTGACGTCCATGTTGGTGAGGCTGGCCATCGTGATGAAGGCCGTGCTGCTGGAGCTGGACGAGGTGCCCGTGGACGACGTGCCGGTGGAACCGGTGCCCGACGTCGAACCGGTCCCGGTGGTGGAGCCGGTCGACGAACTGCCGGTGGATGACGAACCGCTGGACGAGCTGCTGGTGCCGGCGCTGACGTCGTCACCTTCCTCACCGCTGACGGTGAGAACCGTGCCTGCGAACGGTGCCGTCAGTTTCGTCTCAGCCAAGGCGTCTTCGGCATCGTCCACACTCACCTGGGCGTTCTGAATGCTCACCTTCGCCTCGGCGACCTGGGCCGTGGTCGGGCCGGCGGCGTCCTTCTCGGCGGTGGCCTTCTGCTGGGCCAGCTGCACCTTGGCCGAGGCCAACTGCTGTTCGGCCTGAGTCACCGCGTCCTCGTCCTTGGCCAGGGTGGCGCTCGGCGCCTTGGCCTTGGTGTCGGCCTTGAGCTGGCTCTTCGCCGAGCTCAGGGACTTCGTCGCCGAGGTCACGCCCAGCTGCGCCGATTCGATCTGCAGGTCCGCGCTCTCCCGTTCCAGCGTGGTCTGCCCGGCCACCAGTTCGTTGTAGGACGCCTGCGCCGAATCCAGCGAGGCCTTGGCCGCGGCCAGCGTGCGTTTCGCCGAAGCGGTGTCGATCTGAGCCAGCGTCTGGCCCTTCTTCACCTTGCTGCCGACCTTGACGTTGACCGAGGTGACGGTGCCGGAGGCACCAAAGGCGAGGGACGACGTCCGCGCACTGGTCAGGTTTCCGGAGCCGGTGACGGTGGCGGTCAGCGAACCCTGGGTGACCGTGGCGGTCCGGGTCGCGACCGCGGCAGTCGAGTCGGACGAATTGACGGTGAAGTACGCCGCGGCGATCACTCCAACCAACACGATGCCGAGGCCGGCATTGAGCCAGCGGCCCCGCGGCACCCGGGAGACCAGGTCACCTGGGCGGCTCATTGCTGCCCCGCCTCGTGCCGGACTGCCCTGAACTGGGCATGATGGCGCAGGTTCACGCTGGTACTCCTTCTCCAGGGGGCGATCGATGGCGCCTTCAGGGCTCGATCGGCTCCACCAGTCGCTGGGCCGGGCGAGAGCCGCCTGACCGCGACACAGAGTGACGTCACCCCCTGCGGGCATCCTGTGCACAGGCTGTGGATCAGCTATGGCCTCGATAACGCAGTGCTACCGCGATTAGCGGTCGGTATGTTTCCGCAGGTGGCGGTTCACCCAAGCGCTCTGACGGCGTCCAGGTTCACAGGCTTTTCACAGATTCAGTTGACCAGGAATTCAGCTTTGGCCGTCACGGTGATCTTGTGACTACTGCACCGTTGCGTCATCCGAACGGAGCGCCTGTGCGCGTTCTCGTTGTTGACGACGAACGCACTCTGACCGATCTGCTGACCATGGCCCTGCGCTACGAGGGCTGGGAGGTCCGGTCCGCGCAGGATGGCGCCACGGCCGTGAGCCAGGCCCGCGAATGGCGGCCGGACGTGGTGATCCTGGACGTGATGCTGCCGGACGCCGACGGCCTGAGCGTGCTGCGCCGACTGCGCGAGGACGACCGGGACATTCCGGTGCTGTTCCTCACCGCCCGCGACTCGGTGGAGGACCGGATCGCCGGGATCACCGCCGGTGGTGACGACTATGTGACGAAGCCGTTCAGCCTCGAGGAGGTCGTGGCGCGTCTGCGCGGGCTGATCCGCCGGACCAGCCTGGCCTTCCAGCGCGCCGAGGCCGCACTCACGGTCGGCGACCTCACCCTGGACGAGGACAGCCACGAGGTGGTCCGGGACGGCACCTCGGTCGCGCTGACCGCCACCGAGTTCGAACTGCTGCGGTACCTGATGCGCAATCCGCGTCGGGTGCTGAGCAAGGCCCAGATCCTCGACCGGGTCTGGAATTACGACTTCGGCGGCCAGGCGAACGTCGTTGAGCTGTACATCTCATATCTGCGCAAGAAGATCGATGCCGGCCGGCCACCGATGATCCACACCGTTCGGGGTGCCGGCTACGTACTCAAGCCGGCCCAGACCTGACCGATCCTGTGCTGATGAGGTTCCGCGGATGAGGCGGCCGAGCTGGCCGCGGGCCGTGCGGCCACAGGCCCGGCGGACGCTGCGAACTCGGCTGGTGTTCGCCACGATTGCCCTGTCCGCCGCGGTCAGTCTGGTGATGGGCCTGGTCAGCGTGTTCTCGCTGCAGGTGTTCCTGGAGCGAAAGCTGGACGACCAGTTGACCTCCGCGGTCCGCCGCTCCCGGCTGGCCGTGGACCGGCCGACCAACCCGGTGGGCGTACCGCCGTTGCTGGCCGCCGACCGGGACCGGCCCGGTTACGGTCCCGGTCCGGGCTTCCTGCTCGCCCCCGGTCAGAGCCAGGGCACCATCGGCGCGTCCATCGACCAGTACGGCATCGTCCATGCCGCAGTCCTGGACAGCACCGGTTCGCTGGCCGGACTGAGCAGTACCCAGCGCAGCCGGCTGGCCGCCGTGCCGGCCGACCAGGCGCCGCACACCATTGATCTCGGCGGCGAGCTCGGCTCGTACCGGGTGCTCGCGCAGGGCACTCGGCGTGGCGAGCGGATCATCACCGGGCTGCCGCTGAGCGGCGTCCGGGCAGCGGTCTTCCAGTTGTCCGCCGTTGTGGTGGCGGCCGGCCTGCTCGGCCTGGTCGCCGTGGCCCTGATCGGTGCCGCCATCGTCCGGCGCACCCTGCGGCCGCTGAACCGGGTCGCAGCCACCGCGACCAGCGTCTCCGAATTGCCACTAGACCGCGGCGAGGTGGCCCTGGCGGTCCGGGTTCCGGACCAGGACACCGATCCGGACACCGAGGTCGGCCAGGTCGGTGCCGCGCTGAACCGGATGCTCGGGCACGTGGCCGGCGCCCTGCAGGCCCGGCACGCGAGTGAGGCTCGGGTCCGGCAGTTCGTCGCCGACGCCAGCCATGAACTGCGCACCCCGCTCGCCTCGATCCGTGGCTACGCCGAACTGACCCGGCGCGGCGGGGAACGGCTGCCGCCCGATGTGGCGCACGCACTCAGCCGGGTGGAGTCCGAGGCGATCCGGATGACCGGGCTGGTGGAGGAGCTCTTGCTATTGGCCCGGCTGGACTCCGGTCGACCGAGCGCCCGGGTGCCGGTCGATCTCTCCCGACTGCTGGTCGATGCGCTCAGCGACGCCCATGCCGCTGGCCTGGGACACCGTTGGCAGCTGGACCTGCCGGAGCACCCGGTAGAGGTCTGCGGCGACGAACCGCAACTGCATCAGGTGATCGCCAACCTGCTGACCAATGCCCGGGTGCACACCCCGGCCGGGACCACCGTCCGGGTCCGGCTGAGTGTGATGAACGCCGAGGCCGGGGTCGAGGTGATCGACAACGGGCCGGGGATCGGTACTGAGCTGCTGCCCGAGGTGTTCGAGCGGTTTGCCCGAGGCGACGGCTCGCGCTCGCGGGCCACTGGCACCGGCAGCACCGGACTCGGGCTGTCGATCGTCGCCGCCGTGGTCACCGCGCACGGCGGCCGGGTCGACGTCAGCAGTCGGCCGGGTCAGACTCGGTTCACCGTGCACGTACCACTGATGGATCCGAACTCCGGCACCGACGCCGGCTCTGGCTGTCAGGTGGCCGCGAGCACCAGCAGCGCGACGTCATCCCGTTCCGAGGAGAACAATTTGACGGCGCGCAGTACGGCGTCCGCGACCGCGTCGGCCAACTGACCGGCAGTGCACTGGTCCACCGAGCCGGGCCCGAAGTCGTCGGCCACCGACGCCAGCACCCCGGCCAGTCGGTCCTCACCAAAAAGCTCATCCCCAGAACGGGCTTCGGTGACGCCGTCGGTATAGGCGAGGAGGACGTCGCCGGACGCCAAGTCGACGGTCACCTCGTGCACCTCGACGGTCGGCAGCAGACCGAGGACCGTGCCGGGGATGCCGACGAAGTGCACCGACCGGTCCCGACGACGCAGCAGCGGCGGCGGATGGCCACCGAGGCTCAGCACCAGCCGAACCCCCTCGCTCACCCCGCTCTCTCCGTCCGGCCCGGTCAGTGCGGCGTTCGGCGTCGGCTGATGCACCTGCCCATAGACCACGGTACAGAACCGTTCTGGGTCGTCCGTGGTCTGCAGGGCCCGGTTGAGCTGCTGCAATACCTCACGCGGTGGCCAGCCCTGGGCGCTGAGCGTGCGCACGGTGTAACGGGCCATCGAGGTGACAACGGCCGCGTGCACTCCCTTCCCGGCGACATCGCCGAGCACGAAGGCCGAGACTCCCTCACTGACCGGGTGCACGTCGTAGAAGTCGCCACCGACGCCGCCACCGCGGGCCGACGGTACCGACCGGGCCGCTAGCCGCAGCCCGGGAAGCTGCGGCAATGACGCCGGACGCAGGCTCTGCGCCAAGGTTTCCGACAGCTTTGTCTGCTCGGCGAGCAGTTCGCGCAACTGCCGCTCGGTGCGGTTGCGCTCGGTGACGTCGCGGAGCACCACCAGCCGAGCGATCGGTCGCCCGACCTGGTCGGTGACCCAGGTCAGCGAGACGGAGACGTCCCGCGGCGGGCCGACGACAATCTGTGGAGTCTCTCGATCCTCAACCACGGAGGTCGGACCGGGTACCTCCAGCACAGCGGTCTGCGCCGGTTCCACCTGATCCGGCTGTACCGATTGGCCAACCTCTTCCACCTCGCTGGACTCTTCCACTCCGCTGGCCTTTTCCAGCTCGTCGATACGTTCCGGCTCGCCCAGCCGGCCCAGCCGCCCCACCGAGTCCGACTGGTTCCCCTGCCCGGTCTCATCCAACTGCTTGGTCCTGCCCGAAATCCGTCGGGAAGCGGCAACTTTCGGGATCCCGCCAATCGCGTGCGCGTAATTCTCCGGCGGCGGCGCCGGATAGACCAGCACCTCGCCCTCCACCCGACCGGTTCTCGGCTCGGCGTCGCCTCGCTCCAGCACCGGCGCCAGCCCGGGTACGACATCGATGGCATAGCGGCCGACCATTGACCGGCGAGAGAATCCGACCATCGCCGCACCGGCCATGTTGACGTCCGCCACCCGGCCGTAGACGTCGAGAACCAGCACCCCGTCGGCCATCTGCTCGATCACGATGCCACGGGCGACCGGGGTCAGGTCGAGCAGTCGCAGCCGGAAGAAGCCCCAGACCAGGACGACGGCGGTGACGCCGAACAGAAACGGGGTGGGGTCGATCATGTCCGGGTCGAGCAGGCCGGCGTTGTAGATGAGGTTCCCGATGAAGGGCAGCAGCGACGCCGCGATCAGCAGCGCGCCTTGCCGACGATACGGCCGGGCAATTCTCGCTAGTCGGGCGAACAGCACAAAATCGGCCGACAGCATCAAAGCGTAGACGTAGGTCGCGTGCACCCAGAACAGCGGCGGAGGCATACCCGGGACCGGCGCGCCCAGCAATCTGTCGGGCGGATCCTGATACTCCTGCAACCGCAAGGCATACGGAACGCCGGGCACCAGGATCGGCAGGAACAACAGAGTCATCACCAGCACCGGGTGGATCAGCAGCAACCCGAGATTGCGGCGAGACAGTCGACCCCGGCCGGTATAGGCGAGAACGAAGCTCCACAGCGCGGGCGGCAGCGTGACGATGCCGATGTACTTCAGCGCCGACCACCACTGCGCCACGGCCACTGTGCTGCTGCTGAGTTCGAGCGCGTAACAGAGCGACCAGACCTTGACCGACAACAGCATGAGCACCAGCGGATGGCTGCCGATGCCCTGCCGGTTGGCCCAGACGAACCCGGCCAACGACAGATAACCAACCCCACCGGCGACGAGCGCGCAGATCAGCCCGGCGGACCATGACACAGCGCTCGCCACCTCCTCAGGTGGGTATCGGACGGTCATCTGACGTCACGACACCGTCGCGGCCACGTCTGCCCGGGTGATCAGGGTATGCGGCCTTGACCAGCAAGTCAGGATCGAGGTGGGGCAGAACGACCGTTAGGGCGCCGGGAGTCCCTAGCCTCGCACGATACGGTCCGCTTCGCCCGGCCGTCCGAAGTGGAAGCCCTGGGCAAAGTCGCAGCCGATCTCTCGCAGCCTTCTCGCCTGCCGGCCGGATTCAACGCCCTCGGCGATCACTCGCATGCCGTGCGCATGGGCCAGGTCGACGATGGCGGTCACTACCGCGTCGCCGCGCGGGCCCTCGCCGACCGAGGAGACGAAGGACCGGTCGATCTTCATGAAGTCCAGATCGAAGTGCTGTAGGTAGGCCAGCGCCGAATAGCCGGTGCCGAAGTCGTCGATGCCAACACCGACGCCGTTCGCGATCAGCTGACGCACGCCGGCGTCCACTCCCGGAAGCGAGCCGATGAAACTCTTCTCGGTCAGCTCGATCTTGATTCGGTTTCGGTCCACCTCGCCGCGCTTGACCGCTTCGATCAGTCGGCGGATCACCCGTGGGTGCTCCATCGAACGGGCCGAAAGGTTGATGGCCAGCCATGGTCCGGTGTCGTCGCCGGGACCGGCCCAGCGGGCCAGCTGCTGGATCGCCGTCTCGATCACCCAGCAGTCGATCTCCACGACCAAGCCGGTCTGCTCGGCGATGTCGAGGAACAGGTCCGGCGCGATCAATCGGTCGTGCGAATCAGGCAAGCCCTCCGAGTCGTACAACCGGACCAACCCCTCGGCGCCGATCACCCGGCCGTTCGAGAAGTCCACCACCGGCTGGTACTGCATCACCAGGCGGTCCTCCTCGAGCGCGGTGCGCAGCCGCCGTTCCGCCCGTTGCCGAGTCAGGGTGCGGGCTTTGAGCGCCTCGTCGAAGATCACGTACCGGTCGCGGCCGGAGTCCTTGGCCCGGTAGAGCGCGATGTCCGCCTCGCGCAGCAGGTCGTGCCCGGTGACCCGGCGGCCGGCCGAGATCGCCACTCCGAGACTGGCCGGACAGACCAGCAGTTCCCCGGTCTCCGGCAGCACGTACGGCGCTCGCATCGCCTCGACGATGCCGCTCGCCAGCCGTCGAACGTCCAGTTCGGCGGCTCCGGCCGGGGGGACGACGACGAACTCGTCCCCACCCATCCGAACGGTCACAGAACCATTGGGGACGACGGCCACCAGGCGGCGGGCCACTTCGATCAGCAGCCGGTCACCCACCTGGTGACCGAGGCTGTCGTTGACCACCTTGAACCGGTCGAGGTCAAGCAGGATCAAGGTGACGGACGAGGCCGGGCCGATCGGGCGGCTGGACGTCCCACCGCCCCCGGCAAGCAATTGCTGCATCCGCCGGTCGAAGGCCAGGCGATTGCCGAGCCCGGTGACCGGATCGGTCGCCGACAGCCGCTCCAACGTCATCCGGTCGTGGACCTGACGGGTGACATCAATGGTGGCTCCGTAGACCACCCGGTCGCCGCTGATCGCCGACCACGACTGGACGTGCCGGATCTCGCCGCCCGGACCGATCAGCCGGAAGGTCTCGACCCGCTCGCTGTCCTGCCCGGGACCGGCGTCCAGGTCCGCATCGAGATCCAGACGACGAGCCCGCTCCAGGTCGTCCGGGTGCACAAAGGCATGCCAGCGTTCTGGAGTCGGCTCGAAGGTCTCGGCCGGAACGCCTGCCAGCCGGTACATTTCGTCCGACCAAATGAGTTGCCCGGCGTCGGCACGCCATTCCCAGGTCGCCAGCCCGGTCAGTTCCTGGGCTGCGCGCAGCCCGGCCAGCCCGCTGCGCAGGGCGGCGGCATCGTGCTCGAAGGCGGTCACGTCGACCACGCCGCCCCAGGCGCCGAGCAGCTTGCCGGACTCGTCCCTGCGGACCTCGCTCCAGGCATAGGCATGCTTGGCTCGGCCGTCGGCGGTCTTCAGCCGCAGCGCACCGGCCACCCCGCGGCCGGTACCGATGACCTGGACGGCGACGTCGAACCGGCCACGATCTGCCGGCGCCACCGCTTCCCGAACCAGTTCGAGGGTGAGTTCGGCATCGGGGGCCAGCCCGAGCAGCCTGGCCACCGGTGATGACCAACTGCAGGTGCCGCTGACCGCGTCCCACTGCCAGAGGCCCATGCTGTCCGGCGCCGGCATCGCCGGTGGCATCGGTGTGCCCCCGGTCGTCCGGGTCCGCGCCCGAGGCAGCCTGGCCGCCGGCCCGAAGCCGTTCACCGGCTCGCCCGGAACCGCTCGGCTCTTGCTCCGCACCGGCTCGAGGCCTGGCGGCTCGAGCCTGGGCGGCACGAGGCTGGGCGGCTCGCTCCGGACTGGCTCGCTCCGGACTGGCTCGCTCCGGACTGGCTCGCTGCGGATTGGCCCGGTCTGTACCGGCTCGGCCGTTACCTGCTCGCGCAGGACGGGCTCACGGCGGAACTGTTCAGCGGCGGCGGCCGGTTCGCTGTGGACCCGCTCGGTCTCTACCGGGCGGCGCGATGCCGGCTTATTGCGAACGGGCTCACTGTGGATCGGCTCACCACGGACCGGCTCAGCGCGGGACGGCTCACGCGATCCCGGTTCGCTCGGAAACAGCTCAGCCCGGAACAGTTCAGCCCGGAACGGCTCACGCGGCAGCGGCTGGCTCCGGAACGGCCCATCCGACGCCGGCTCGGGTTCGACCGGCGTCGGCTTCACCGAGGGCGCGGGCAAGATCGGCATGGCTGTCGTTGTGGCTGCCTCGGTGGTCGCCGCTGCTCTGATCACTGCTGCGGTGGCCGCCGCAGCGCTGGCGGCCGCTGCGGGAGCGACCCTGGCCCGCGGCGCTGCCTCCGCCCTGGGGCTGGGAATCGCCTGCGGCTGGGGCTTTTTCGGTGTCCGGGTGAACCAGCCACCAAATCCGGTTCGGCCCGGCCGGGTCGCCGGTACCACCGTGATCGAGGTGGTGGCCGCCGGGATCCCGCCGGCCGATGGCGTCAGGAACGGCGGCCACTGGGAGTTGGTGGTCCGCACCGCCAGCGGCTGCTCCGGTTCCGGCTGGCCCGGTTCCGGCTGGCCCGGTTCCGTCTGGCCCGACTCCGATTGGTCCGGCTCGGCTTGGCCCGGCTCCGTGTGCTCCAGTTCGGTTTGGCCTGGTTCGGAGGGCAACTCAAGACCGTCCGCCAGATCCGGGGCGGGGACAATGACCGGAACCGGAGGCTGGATGGGCAACTGAGACTGAATGGGCAACTGAGACTGGGCCGGCGCCTGAGGCTGGATCGGCACGGGCAGCGTTTGCAGGCTCGGCGCGAGTGCCTGAATCGGCTCGGATACGGCTGGCACCGATGGGCTTTCGGGTCCCTCGCCGATCAGCGTCAGGGCTGCGATCCGCTCCCCCGCGACCTCTGCGAGATCCGCGGTGGCCTCGATATCGTCGTCGTCGAACCAGTTCGGTCGCTCGCCGATCAGGGCAAGGACGGCGAACACCTGCCGGGTGAAGCCCGCATGCCGACCCGGGACCGTCGTCCCCTCCCGCAGCAGTGGGACGGCGAGCAGCACCGCGGGCGCACCGCAGCAGTCCGTCGTGAGTTCGCCGGCGCCCACCGTCGGCTGTGGCCGATCGAGGCTGATCACGTTGGCAGACGGCTTGGTGACGTTCTGGATCAGACCGGTCCGCCAGGCCTCGCCGCAGGCGGTCCGCTCGACATTCACGTCGGCGCCGATCGGGGTGCCGGGGTCACCCGAGGACAGCGTCCAGATCAGCCGGCCGTCAACGGCGAGCGCGATCCTGGCCGGAGCTTGGAGCAGGGCGGCGGCCTCGTGGACCAGGACGTCCAGGACGTCCGCCAGGGTCGGGCCGGAGGCGGCCAGCCGAAGCAGCGTGGCCTCGAGGGCGGCGGCGCTCGGTCCGTGCCCGTCGGGTCCGCGAGCGTTTCCACCCGGACCGGGGACGGCGTCGCCGTCCCGGCTGATGCTGAGCCCCCGCTCCACCCGGAGATCGGCGTGCTGACCCGTGGTGCTGCGTCCCTGAGGACCAGTGCCGTCCCGCGGACCGGCGGCATCGCCGGAACCAGCGTCCTCTCTCAGGTCGGCACCCTCGGATTCGGTCTCCCCTGACCCGGGCAGCAGCGAGCGCCACGGCGGTCCGGCTTCGGGATCAGGCGCACGCGACCGATCGACGCGAGAGCGCCTCCCCGTGGTGCCCCCGGACCCCTGCAGGAGCGCCACGCCCCCTCCTTCGTCGCCAGTTCGACCCGGCATCTGTCTACAGAACGTGTTGGTCTGATTCTGGAGAGTAGTCGTGCTGGGCTGGATGCGCATCGTCTTCGGCCAAGCTCTGCGGTTGAGCATTAGTACTCATCCGCCTCAATCCACCCGCACCTAGCGTGAGCTTTGCGTCCAGTACCGGGCGCACACCTTCCGGCCGATCGTCGGAGGGAGCAGCCGAGGAGCCGACGATGAGTGATCAAGCCGAGCCTGTACTGGCAGCGGCGCTGGAACGACTGATCGAGAACGGAACGCTTACGCGGGAGCAGGCGGACGCCGTCCGCACTGACTTCCACGCCGATCTCCGGACCGGTCTGCAGAGCAACGCCGGCCGGCCCAGCGAACAGCAGCCCGGGGAGCAGCAGAACAATTCCTGGACGCCGGTGCTGGCCGAGGTCGGTGGCTACGTCGGCGCCGCGTTCGTGTTCGCCGCTGCCGTAGCCCTGGTCGGTCCGGGGTGGGACAACTTCTCCCAGGCCGGCCGGATCGCCGTGCTCGCCGGTCCTGCGCTGCTGCTGCTGATCGCGGCGGTCGTCGTCGCCGTCGCGCTACCGGGCGGATGGTCGTTCCGGCATGCCGCCCCCGATCAGCACACCTCCGCGCCGGTCCGCAGGCTGATCGGCGCCCTGGTGCTGGCCGCAGGCGGATTGCTCGCCGGGGCCGCCGCCGTGATCACCCACGACACCGGAGGCGACCGCTGGGTGCCGCTGGTGGCACTGATCGTGTGGGGTGTCGGCTACCTGCTCTGCCGGGGCGTACCGCTGCATCTGGGCACCGCCGCGGCGCTGGCCTGCACGGTACTGACGGTCTTCGACCCGGACTTCGACGATCGGTTCCCAGTGAGCGGGCTGTTGCTCGTGTTCGCCGCAGCGGGTTGGGCGCTGCTGGCGAAATTCAGACTGGTCGAGGAGCAGGCACTGGCCATCGCGGTTGCGGGGGTGATGGCGTTCATCGGAGGGGAGATCGTCGCCACCTCGGACTACGAGGGCCTCGGTTACCTGCTCCTCGGCCTGCTCTCCGTCATCGGCCTGGCCGGTTACATCCGCACCCGCGAGCTCAGCGCTCTCGGCGTGGGGGCGGGAGCGCTTGCCGTCGTAGTACCTCAGGCAGTGATCGACTACACCGAGGGCTCGCTGGGGGCGGCCGGCGGATTGCTGGTCAGCGGCCTCTCGGTGGTCGCGGTCAGCGTGCTCGCCGCCCGCCTGCGGCACGGTGGTTCAGGCCCAACCCAGGTCGTGTAGCCGGTCGTCGTCGATACCGAAGTGGTGAGCGATCTCGTGGATCACGGTGACTCGGACCTCCTCGACGACCTCGGCCGGCGTACGGCAGTACTCCAGGGTGGGACGACGGAAAATGGTGATCCGGTCCGGCAGCGAACCGGCCGCCCAACCGTCGTCCCGCTCGGTCAGCGGGGTGCCCTCGTACAGACCGAGCAGGTCTGGGGCATCCGCCGGCGCATCGTCCTCGACCAGCACCACAACGTTGTTCATCAGCTTCGCCAGGTCGGCCGGGATGGCATCGAGCGCGTCGCTCACCGCGCCCTCGAAGTCGGCCTCGGACATCTCCACCACAACCCCAGTGTCCGGCATCAGCACGACCCGGTTCGCCCCGGGAGATCCGCTCGGCGGTTCTCCCCCGGAGATCGGCCGGCCCACGCCCGGGAGGTTTCGCCCGGTGCGTGAAGATTCCGTCGGTGATACGCCGACGGGATCTTCACGTTGTCCGACATCGCTCCCTCCCGGGAGCCGGGGGCCGAGCGGGTGGGACTAGTAGGAGGCGTTGAGCTGGGCGAGCTCGGCCTCAGTCAGCACCAGGTCGGCCGCGGCCGCCGAATCCCTGGCCGTCTCCGGCCGCGACGATCCAGGGATCGGGATCACGATCGGGGACGTCGCGAGCATCCAGGCCAGACACACCTGCTGCGGGCTGACCCCGCGTGCCTCGGCAACCTCCTGGAACGGGGTGTGCGAGGTGCCGAGCCCGCCGGCCCTGCGGATTCCGCCGAGCGGACTCCAGGGCAGGAAGGCGATGCCCAACTCGGTCGCGAGGTCGAGCTCCGGGCGGCTGGAGAGGAAGGCCGGCGAATACTGGTTCTGCACGCTGACCAGGCGCCCGCCAAGCACGTCCTGAGCCTCTCGGATTTGCGCCGGACTCGCGTTGGAGATGCCCGCCATCCGAATCTTGCCGGCGTCCAGCAGGTCGCGGATCGCGCCGACCGACTCCGCGTACGGGACCTTCGGGTCGGTGCGGTGGAACTGATAGAGCCCGATCGCCTCGACCCCGAGCCGCTTCAGGGAGGCTTCGGCGGCCTGCTTCAGGTAGTCCGGGTTCCCGTTGACCCGCCAGGAGCCGTCGCCCGGGCGCACGTGGCCGCCCTTGGTCGCGACCAGCACGTTCGAGGTGTCGCCGCCGTAGGAGGCGAGGGCCTCGGCGATCAGCGACTCGTTGTGACCGACCTCGTCGGCGTGGATGTGGTACGAGTCGGCGGTGTCGATCAGCGTCACGCCGGAGTCGAGCGCCGCGTGCACCGCCGCGATCGAGCGCTGGCGGTCGGGGCGGCCCTCGATGGACATCGGCATACCGCCGAGACCGATCGCCGAGACCTGTACGTCACCGATGCTGCGCTGCTGCATGTTGGATCCTTCTTCCTCGTCTGGATGCTTCATGACGGCCGGCCGCTGCTTGGCAGGCCGACTGCTGCTTGGCGGCCGACTGCTGCTTGGCGGCCGGCCGGGTCGTGTCGACTTTCCGATGCCGAGCTTGCCGCCGACGCCGGGCTTGCCGCCGATGGCCCGGTTTGGCGCCGGCGCTGGGCTCGGCATCGATGGCTGGCATGGCGCCGATGCCCTGCCGTCGGTGCCTGGCTTGGCACCGACCAATCTCGGCCGAGCGACTACACCTGGAGCCAAGGCCACCGGCTCCTCAGATCTTCCCCTCACGGCAGGCAGGCCGCTCGTCGGGCCAGGCTCTGCCAAGGCCGCTTTGGTGAACACCCCCCGGACCCCCTATGCTGACGTGGGTCGTCGACGGGATCGATTGTCCGTATGTCCAGCAGGCCCCCATCGTCTAGTGGCCTAGGACGCTGCCCTTTCAAGGCGGTAGCACGGGTTCGAATCCCGTTGGGGGTACGCTCTACGAAGTAACGCAAGGCCCTGTAGCGCAGTTGGTTAGCGCGCCGCCCTGTCAAGGCGGAGGTCGCCGGTTCAAGTCCGGTCAGGGTCGCAACGCCTGGGCCAGCCCGTCCTGCCCAGGACTTACGGCCAGGTAGCTCAGTTGGTACGAGCGATCGACTGAAAATCGATAGGTCGGCGGTTCGACCCCGCCCCTGGCCACCACATCATTTGCCTTCTGAGCTGCAGCGGAGCACCCTGCAACCGATCTTGGTCAGTCCGGCCGTTCATGGTCTTGAGCGGCTGTTTGCGGGTGTCTGTTCCAAATACGTTCCAAAGTCTTTGGACCTTGGAGCGTCCGCCCAGAGGTGTGCCAACCGGCAATCCGACCCTCCATATGTCCAATGGCTGCCAGAATCACCGAGCTCTCGAGACACTGCGCCGGGATCTGGCTCCAAGATTGGGTCGGCGTTGACACGGGCCGCGCATGACCACCTTGGTGTTCGACTACCTTGGTGGTCACGCTCGATGAACTGGACACTCAGCAGAGGTCGGCTCCTTGAGACAACCGCCGGAGCAAGCGGCCGACGACATGAGGGCGGCAGGCCACCGGACGCGCCTCGCTCAACAACCCCTCCAGCTGTCCGGCCACGAACCGGCCGCAGAAACAAATCATGAGTTGAACTTCAACGCATTGCGCCGAGGTCGCCTGCGAGGCTGTCCAGGTTGAGCTCAATCTCGGCACTTTGGAAGCGGCCGATCGGATCCCGAATCTCGGCCAACGTGGGGCTCGTGGTGTGGGCTTCGTATACGCGGAACAGCAGGTAACGGTGGCGGGCGCGTAGCGCGAGTTGGAACTCGGCTCTGGGCCAGCGGAACCGGCCGTCTCGTCCGGTCGTTGCCTTGACCTCGACCCAGACTGTCTCCCCGTCAGCGTCGACTGTGGTGATGTCGTGGTCTGCGTACGGATCGATATCGGCGATCCAGACAGCCAGGTCGGGTGAGCGGCCTTCCTGCCGCAGGCGTTCCTGCAGTTGACGTAGCACGAGTTGCTCACCGCGGCGCCCGAGCAGACGGTCGTCCTCGCGGTCTTGGTCGTCGCGTGGAGTCCACGTGGATGACATGCCGCTGTAGCCGGAGTTCCGCGTGCCCATGTCTGGTCGGGGCAGCTCACTAACGAGTTTTGCTTGGACCTCGTTTATGTCAGGTAGTTGGCCGCGCGGTGTCCGTGTCGTGGGAGCGGGTGGTGCGGCGGCCGAGCCGCCGGCCCTGGGCGGTATCGCGGTGAGATTCTCAGCCGCGGCCCGGCCGATGACGTCGGCGATTAGCGACGCGGGATCTAGGTCCACGGCGAGGTCGTCGTCTGGCTCTCCGGGATCCGGCCAGGTGGTCGAATCGGGTAGCCAGGCGACCTTGCGACGGGCGAGTTCCCGGCGGAGCTGCTCGCCTGTCGTGCACCGCAGCAAGAAGTAGATCGGGTCACGGAGCGCTTGTGCGCCGGCGTCGCTGGGATCGGCGATAGCCGCCACGGCGGCAGAGAGAACTTCCCAGAACTCGTGTTGCGTCTTCGCATCGCTCAGCAGGATCCGGCTTGGTTCGATGGCGTACTCGGCGGGCACCTCGACCGTCGTGGCCTGGACACGGTAGTGGCGAGTTACACCGTCAACCAGGACAATCCGGTCGATGGCAACGAGGGCGACGGCGAGCTGGGCGGGTGGCCCGGCGATGTCGGGCCCGCGAAGCGTCGAGACAAGCGCACGGAGTGCAGAGGCGAAGTTCGGGTTGTGCAGGCGCGTGAGTGCGGAGGCGACGCGGAGGGCCGGGCCTGCCTCGACGTCTGCTCCCCAGGTGACCCTCTCGTGCTTAGCTACCTGGGTAAGTGATCGCACGCCCGCAGCGTGTAGGAAACGATACGCCCCTGGCTCGCCGGGGTGGACGAAGGCGAGTGGTGCGCCGGAACTACGTGCGGCCGTTGCCAACGCCGGGTCGTCATTGACAAGGAGCCGCCCAAGCGCGGCCTGTGCTGGCGAGTGGAGCGTTGCGTTCTCATCCAGGAGACAGGGCGTGCTCGAGTCCAGGCCGTCGGGGAGCCTGTCCAGCCGCAGGTAGAGGCGGGTCAGCCGTCGTGCGACCGACAGGGGCACCGGCCGGCCATTGCCGTAACGGCGGCCGACCCATTCGAGCATGCGCCGCCAATGGGTCGGCTCGGGCTTGGCCGGCACGCCCAAGGCCCGATATGTTTCGCCCGATTGTTCAGACAGGACAGTGACGGCGCCGCGGAACATGCCGGCGTTGTCGCTGCCGGTCAGGCACTCAGCCGGAGCCTCCCACGCGGCACCGGTCCAGAGGATCGGTTCGTCGCGGTACTCGTCCGTGCGGCGCCGTTCGGCGCGGGCGGATTCGATGAGCACGCGATAGGCCAGGTCCGGTCGCGGGAGCGGTTCGTCGCGCTCCCGTCGGCGGCGCAAGGCGGCGACCACAGCGTTGACGGGCGGCAATGTCGGACACTTAAGTTGCTTGAGGATCTTCGGGGGCGTGTCTACGGCGAACGAGGCGTCCTCACCGAGGGCGGCGACCAGTCGGTCGGTGCGCTCGTGCACGCCGCTCGGAGGCGCGAGCGCGCCCGTCGTGGTCGGCACGAACGCGATTTCGCGCAGCCGGGCGATGGTGGCCGGGGTGAGCAGCTTGGGCAGGCGGGCGATCGCGGTGATGATCGTCGGAGGAGGCTCGGTGCCAGCCTCGACCAGCCGGGCCAGGGCGACAAGATCGGAAGGCTCCAGGACTGTGCGCAGGCGCAGGCGGGCCAGTCGTGGGTTACGTTCGTCCTCGGCCTTGGGGTTCCGTATCGCGCTGGCGAGCAGCCGGGCGTTCGGCGTACGGCGGCTGACGAGGTCGGCAGGCGCGGTCCACTCGCCGCGCTGGTCACGCAGGACCGGGGCCTGGCGGGCGGCAGCCCACGCCTTGGCCGACAGCTTCGGCCCGTCGCGCAGCAGCCGGCCCAGGGCGTCGCGTTCGGAGTCGCTGGCGTGTCCGTCGCGCACCCGCTCGCAGGTCTCGACCACCCAGCCTGAGGCGTTGAAGGGCCGGCATAGTTTACGGACGATGTCATAGTCGGCCAGCTGCGGGTGCAGTTGCTGCGCGGCAGGTATCGCGTCGGCGAGCGCTGGATCGACGTGCCAAAGCTGCCCGACAGGCACCAGGGTCGTCGCGGCGGACAGGACGTGTGCCGAGCGCCGTAGATCACCACGATGCTTGTCAGTGAGTTCGGCACGAACCGCGTCGAGGGCCGCGGCAAGCCGCCGCTGCAAGGCGAGGTCGTGGATCGCAGCCGGGTAATCGGCGTAGTAGCGGTTCGCCTCGCTCGGGCCGGGCTTGGTAGCCAATGCGTGTGCGTCGGCACCCGAACACCACAGGCGAACAAGGGAGTTGGGAGTAAAGGACGCAGTGCCGTGGCGCGCGGCCAGCTCACGCGTCCGTGGGTCTGATGTCAGCGTCGGGTGGCACACATCCGTAACGGGCAGGCATGAGTCCACGACCTCAGCCAGGGCCGGAGTGGACGGCGTTGTCAACGTCTTCGCCGGCCGGAATACCGGTCGGCGATTTCTGCCGGCAGTTGCCCGGCTGGGCCAACACGCTTGCGACCGCAGGTGGCTCTCGACCGCCTCGACCAGCTCTGGCACGGTCGACATCGTTGCCTGGTGGGTGTCGAAGGCGAGGTAGGCGCGGGCGCCGAAGTCGGCGAAAACGTCGCCGGCCAGCAGGTCAGTGGCCAGCTGCGCGCATTCATCGACCAACCAGGCGTTCCAGTCGCTAGTGCCGAGGTCGACGAGCTGGCTGCGGTCTTCGTTCATCTCGAACGGCGCGGACAAGCTGAACGGAAACCCGGTCCGGGAGCGGCTCGCGCCGAGCGGGTAATAGAAGAGTCCCGCCGCGTCCAGGTCGATCGTGCTGCGAACAATCCGGAACGACAGCGCGAGCCGGATGCGGGCGCCCCGGACTCGGAAGTAGGACGGCAGATCGCGCTGCCGATACTGGTCCGGGACGACGACGTTTCGGCTGTACTCGACCTCCCGGATCGCCGTCGGCACACCCGCGCCCAAACTGTCGTGGTCGAGGCCGTGGTGACGGATCCGGACAGCGCGTTCCAGCCGTCCCGGCCGGTTCGTGGTCTGGCGAGTGGACTGCTGCCAGACCAGCTCGCCATCAAGGCGCGCCGACCGCACCATGACCCTGCGCAAGCCGAGGTGAGGGTCGGGCAGGGTCAGCTTCACCACGGTGGAGGCCAGCTCCTCGGCGAAACCGTGGAACGCGTCACGCTCCCGCTCGATCCCGAAGCTAGGCAGCGGCCCATCATCCGTCTCGCGGTACGGGATGCGGAGCACCACACCCGGTTGCCCGGCTGTCTCGGGATCGGTCAGCCGGCGATCCAACGCACCGGCGGTCCGGTCGAGCACCGTCATCCGTCCGGCGGAGGACACGTAGATCCTGTCCCCAAACAGAAACAACGACCGAAGGCCGAAGTTTTTCGAGCCGACACCGTTGACCTTCGCCACGATCCGTTCCGTGCTACCGCCGACCAGTCCGGTGCCAAGCACAACGCTCAGCCGTTGCCAGCCTTTCTTGTCAATCGGCGCGCCGGTGCCGCGAACTACCAAGGCGTCGGGTCCGAAGTCGACCTCAATCGCGGCCCCACCCGCGTCGTACTCGTTCTGGACCAGCTCGCGCAGAACATCGGCGGACGTATGGCTGCGGGCAAACTCCTCGAGCACGCTGGTGCCGACGCGGAACCGAAACTCCGAATCGAGGAGATGCGGAAGCTTCCCTGCGACTTCGGCCAACGCGACACCTCCGTAACTTTGTCCGACCTGTCGACGTAGTGGATCGTCGCATCGCCCACCGACGATTTCGCTCAACAGGCCGGGGCCTGCACGGAACTGATGGCGCTTGACCTTAAGTCGTCCTGCGCGGGTTCGGGCCGCCTAGCAATGTAAGCCACAGTTGATCTGCGTGGTCCATGTGGGCGGCGCGGATGTCGTCGTGATTCCGTCGGTGCCGAGCAACGGGAACTCTGGAGTGACTGCGCTCGGCCGATTCGGGCTGGCCACATGGCGCCAGTACATTCTGCATGTGAGACAGCCGATACGCCGATACGCCAGCCCTCGGCAGCTGATCGTTATCACTGTTGCAGTCGTAACCTTCTTGCCTGCCATCACGATCGAAGGTGCCCCGCGACGGTGGGTGGACCCCACCTGGGTGGAAGGGCTGGCCACGTTCTGGGCGCTCTTGGGTGCGACCTACCTCATCAGAATTGAGCTGCGGCGAGACCGCCGACAGGAGCGCCAGTCCGCCGAGGTGGCCGCTCAGGCCTTGGCAGAAGCGACACAGCGACGCATCCGCGAAACAGCTGCCGTGTTCTGTGCGCTGCACTGGCAAGATCAAGACACGGTCATCGTGGTCACCCAGAACCACAGTATATTTCCGGTACTGAATGTACGCCTCTCAGGTGAGAACGATCCTGATCTCGACCTGAGTCCAACATATGTTTCAGACATTATGGATCCCGGGTCCAGCACGACATCCGATTGGGACTGGGCACGCGGCGAACCTGCCGTCGATTTTCAGTCAATCGTTGATGGCAGGAATTTCCGGCGCAGCACTCAAGGAATTATGGAGCTGTAAAGCCGATCACCGAAGACGAGTTCAACGCAGTGCTACATCAATACGCCGAAGAGCTGCATTCTCTTGTCCGTCCAGGCATTTGGCGTAGATGCGCAGCAGGATGGCCACGCTATGTCCAGCCCATTCGGCGACCTGAGTAGCGTCGACGCCACCATTCAGCCAGGTTGACGCAGCGGCATGGCGGAGATCGTAAGGTCTGCGTGCGAGCGGTGAAGCCACCAGCTCCGGGGTAAGCGCAGCTTCTCGTGCCCGATGCCACAGGCGGGTGTAGGTGACGGCGGCAAGCTGGCCACCGCGTTCACCGCGGAAGAGTCGGCCGTCGGAGTCTGTTCCGAACTCCTCGAGGTGAGCCCACAGGAGCTTCGTAAGCGCCGGCGGACAGGGCACCCGGCGGGACTCGCCCGGGGCGCGGTGCTTCAGCTCTCGCTCCTCGCGCCGCTCATCGGTGTTGGACCATTGCCGAGCGACTTCCGGTGCTGCCTTCTGCAGGATGATCCAGCCCCACCCGGAGGCAGGAAGATCGAGATTTTGACGACGAAGGTTGACCGCTTCCTCCGGGCGTAGGGCCGAGTAGTACATCGATCCGAAGAACGCGACCATTCGCTTCCCACTGCGGGGCATCTGTGACACAGAGGCCAGGAGAGCACGAGCTTGGGTTGGGTTGGCAACCGACCGTCGATCAACCGCCTCCACGACCTTCGGAACTTTCGAGCGGATGGTCCCAACTGGGTTCGCGCTCAACAGTTTCTCCTCGACGGCGTAGTTGAGAGCCGTGGAGAGGATCGAGCGGCGCCAAGCCGCTGTACGTCTGGATGCACGCGTGCCGTTGAGCTTGAGGCTCAAGGCACCGAGAAGAGAACGCATCACCTTGGTTTCCATCAGCACAGTCAGCACCGGACTGTTGCGGCTCACCCAGTCGAGGTGGGCGCTGATCTCAGCTGGTTGGTCATCGTCCCCACGACGGGCGTTGAAGGCCCAGTTCACGAGAGCAGAACGGATGGCACCTGCGACACGCTCATCAGAAGGCATCCGGTCGGCCAACAGCGCCGTCGTCACCGACATAAGGACATTGGCCGTTCCCATTCGATGGTTCGGCGACGTGTCGGACCACTTTGCGTCCACGTATTGGCAGGCGAAGTCGTACCACGTGACTGCCACTGTTTCCTGGCGAGTCATCGAAATCGGCCGTCCAGTAGCCACATCGAAGGCTTCGCCTTTGCGTTGCGCGGTCAGCAACTCCGAGCGGAAACTCTCAGCGGCCGCGGCCGTACGGTGCCCTTCCTTCCAACGCTTCTTGGCGACCTGCCATAGAACCCGGTGCGTGGTCACCTTTGCGCCTTCGTACTTCTCGATCTTCCAGATCTTTACGTCGAAGGTCGTCTCAGTCATGCGGCTCCTCCTCGTGGCGATTGGAGCCTTCCGTTGACCAAGCGGTAATAGAACCTCGCTCGGTGCCCTTCCCAGGACGATCGAGATGCGCACAAGTCGTCCCAGACTCGTCCCGATATCGACGTCATGCCCGTTCCTCGCGAGTCGCAAGCCAGCGGTCGAGTTCGGTTCGACGGATGCGGATTTCGCCGTTGGGTAGCTTGATGCAGCGCGGGGCTTTGCCTTTGGCGCGCCAGTCGTAGAAGGTCGAGCGCGAGATGTTGAGCTCGGCGCAGACCTCGAGAATGGTCAGCTTCGCCCGGCCGTCGGCCCCAGTCCGAGCGCCGCTACCGGCCACCACGGGCGCTCCGGAATGGGGACCACCGCCGGGAGGACGAGCGGCAGTTCAGTCGGAAGCGGCTGGCGGGATCAGGCCCTTCACCCGGGCGCGGTGGATCTGCCCACGCACGGTGTTCAGCGTGATGTCCGAGCCTTCCTCGGCGAGCGCCTGGTGCACGTAGATCGACGGCCGCCGAGCATGATCCCCACCCGCAGCCACCACCCGCCGGTACAGATCGGCAACCTTCTCCAGTTGCGACGACGCCGGCCGGAACCCGGTCGGCCGCGCGGAACGGGGCGTCGTCAGCGCCTCCAGCCGAGAAGCCGCGGCAGCCCGTTGCTCGGCCGTCCCCTTCCGCGACGACGCCTGGGCAGCCAGCGTGGCCGCGAGCTTGGCTCGAGCTGCTTCGGCGATCTCGCCCGCGCGCAGTGAACGCAGCGCCGGGTGGTTCACCTCGACCAGCCCCTGTGGTCCAGGGGCGGCGCCGGCGTGCCCGACCCGCCGGAAGCTGCGCACATCCAACCCGACCAGCAGGGTCCGCCCGTCCACCGACGCCAGGTGGCACGTCAGCAGGAAGGGGCCGTTCTCGTCGGGCCAGGGAAGTTCCACAGTGCTGCCATCGGGTGCAGGTGTCAGCCACTCGACCTCCTGATCAGGAGCGGAGCGGTCACCACCATCGTCGTTCGCCACGATCGAACGGTAGCGGTTGAGAGCCGCCATGGTCCCTCCCGCTCATCATCAATGCCACGCTAGCACGGTCCGTACGGGCCGTAGTAGTTTGTCCGAGCATGAAGAGCTACCAACGCGACCGCTCCATCCCCGACCCCGACACCGAACCCACCATCAGCGTCCCCCGAGCCGGCCGGATCCTCGGCATGAGCCGCAACGCCGCCTACGCCGCCGCCAAAGACGGACGCCTCCCCGTCATCGCCATCAGCCCCACCCGGGTCGTCGTCAACACCGCCGAATTCCTCGCCAGATACGGCCTCAAGCGCGAGCGAGGTGAGCGATGAACGCCCGCCTCACCCCCGCCGAAACCGCCGCCGCCCTGATCAAAGGCACCACCCACCACGGCCTGAACTGGGGCGAAGAAGCCGCCCTCCAACTCCTCATCACCCAGGGCACCTGGCTACGACGCGACGAGTTCCGCGACCACGTCACCACCCACCCCATCAACGACGGAAGCCTCGCCGCCTGGGTCGACTGGACCGCCCTCGCCTACGCACCCGACAAGTCCCCGGCCTCCAGCGGCGAACTCGCGATTCTCCGACTGGCCTGCCACCTCGCCGGCCAACTCCCCGAAGACGCCGACAACCAATGGTCGCTGGCCGACATCCTGCTACCGCTGGACGCCACCAACGCCCTACTCGCCAGCCGCGCCGTCGCCATGGCCGCGATCGGACCGAACAACGTCGGCCCCCTGCGGTAGCCGCCATGAACGCACTCAGCTTCCGCCTCGGCTGGCCGCTCTACGCCGGGATGCTCGTGGCCGGAGCCGCCGCCGTTGTGGCCAGCGCCTCCACCCTCGCCGCCCTCGCCCAGACCGCCGGATGGTCCAGCTGGACACCCTGGCTACTCCCCGCCGCCCTCGACATCGGCGGGTGCGCGGGCGGCTGGTGCTGGCTACGCCCCGGCGTCCCCGACCGCGCCCGCCGGTTCGGGCGCCTCGTCGCTCTGGCCGGCGCCGCCGGATCCCTGATCGGCAACGCCGCCGGACACCTGCTCACCACCGGCTACCTCAGCGCTGGACCCACCCTCGTGGTCGTCGTCGGCGCCGTCCCCGCCGCCGTCCTGGTCGCCCTCGCCCACCTCGCCGCCCTCCTCGCCGTCCCGCCCACCAGCCCGACGGCCGCTGAGCCCGGTAACGCAGGCGACCCAGAAGGGGAACGTATGTTCGAATGGGATGAGAACTGCGATCCCGACGAGCAGCCCGACCCCGACGAACCAGACGACACCGACGAGCACGAAGAACTCATCGACACCCGCGCCGCCGTCCTCCAACTCCTGCACCAGCACCCACTGACCATCGCCGAACTAGCCAAGGCCACCGGCCGCTCCCGGACCACCGTCATTGGCCACCTCACCGCTCTGACCAGCACCGGCGCCGTCCACCGCGACGACACCAAGCACTACCGGGCCACCACCCGCCCACACCTCATCACCCAGAACCACGCAACCCAGAACCACCCAACCGGGCCCGAGGAGGCCGCCCAATGACCAAGCCGGCCGCGCTCACCGAGGCCGATCCCGAGCGCCTCCTCAATGCAGCCCTCCGCCGTGCCGCGCTCGGACAGCCGGTGTTCCCCTGCGTCCCCGGCGCCAAACGACCGCTGACGACCCACGGCCTGCTCGACGCGACCACCGACCCAGGCCAGATCCGCGCCTGGTGGGCGCACACCCCGACCGCGAACCTCGCCGTCCCCACCGGCACCGGCTCCTATGACGTCCTGGACGTGGACATCCATCCCACCGGTTCCGGCTACCCCGCCTTCAACCGCCTGATCCGGGCTGGGATCGTGCACGGCCACTCGCACATCGTCCTCACCCCGTCCGGCGGGATGCACGCCTACTTCACCGGCACCGACCAACCCAGCTCCCGCCTGCCCGGCGTCCATCTCGACTTCAAAGCGGACGGCGGCTACGTCCTCGCACCCCCATCCGTGGTCAACGGCCGCCCGTACGAGCTGATCCGCCGCACCAACGGACCCCACACGCCCCTCGACTGGGCCGCCGTCCGCAACCTCCTCGCACCACCCCACCCGCAGACACCGGCCAACCGGACCACGGATCTCCGCATCGAAACCCTGGCCCGCTGGGTGTCCCGCCTCCCCGAAGGACAACGCAACGCCGGCACCTTCTGGGCCGCCTGCCGCGCCATCGAGAACGGCCACCACGACCTGCGGCCCCTCATCGACGCCGCAATAGCCGCCGGTCTGCCGCACCGCGAAGCCGCCCGCACCGTCACCTCCGCCCTGCGCCGCAGCACCACCCCAGCCAACGGCAGACCAACCCAACGAGCGGTGGCACCGATCCGAACCCGACGCTAGTCGTCCGCAGGGCAAGGACCACGGGTACTCATCAGCGGGTTCCGACACCGGTACGAACCTCGCTCGCCGATCCCAGCGCCGAAACCCGGCCACCAAGGGCCCTACCCGGCCATAGACCAGCCAATACCCGGCCAAGCCGAGCCGAGTTCCCGGACTCGTCCCGGCGATCCATCCGGGCATCGGTTTATTGACGGACGACAACCCGCCTCACCAATCACCGGCCACTTATCCACAGATCAACTCATCAGACCCCACCAGCGCACCCGATCCCGGAAGGTACCGACCATGACCGCAATCCAACCCAGCCGACGACAGCAGGCACCCGGTCAGGCCAGCCGAGAGCAGAGTGAACGGCAGGACCGTCGATGACCTACCGCCAAGAAATGGGCTGCCTGGCAAGGGAACTGGGCCATCTCCTGAGCGAAGGCGGCCGTGTCCCCAGCATCGATCTCCCAGCCGCCGTAGCCGGACACTCCGCCGTGGTCAGTCTCCTGCGCGCCGTCCACGCTGACGTCGTGCGTCCCGAGTGGACCGGCGCGACCCGCCTTGGCCCGCCCCTGTTCAACCAACCCACCCCGACCCTGCAACCGCTCAAACCCACGCCACCCGGACCAGCAGCCACCGCAGCCGGACAGCTATGGCGCACCGTCGCCGAATGGGCAACAGCGGCCCAATATGAGTGGCACCAGTCAAGCCTGGCCTCCCGTCCCTCTGGAAAGGCGGCTTGGTCGGAGGTCGCCGACCTCGCCGCGATGGCCGAAGCGGTCGCTCACCTGAACGGCGACATCGCTGACTCCCTCGCCGAGGCAGGCCGCTGGGAGGACGCCCGAGCGCTCCGCAGTAGCCAACCCGAACTCCTGGACACCGCCCGGAAGGTTCGGTTGGCCGCTGCCACCGGGCCGTTGCCTGCAGCTTCGGACCTGAGACCGGCGGGTTCCGGCGAGATCCTGCTCGTTCCGACGCCGGAAGCGCTGCCCTCGGCCATGAACCGATTGGCATCGCTGGTCACCCAGGCCGAGAACCTGCCACCCGCACAGGTACACCTCATCAGCGGCGTAGTCGCCGAGACCGCAACCGCCGCCGCACGTGCCCTGCGCCAGCCCGGCGATCCAGCTCCCCGCGCGCTCCTCGAGCACGCCCGCAGACTCGCCGCTATGACTAACCCGCCCGGGACCTCGCCCCGCTCCGCCTGGGCAACGGGGAAGCCGCCACCCAAGCGCAACGCATTCGCCAGCTCCTGCAGAGCCTTCGCCAGCGAGGAACCTCGCTGCCTCCGCAAGTTGCCCGCGGGGTAGCCCTCACCCTGGCCGCAGTGACCTCGGCCCTGACCACGTCCGCGGAACGACAACTCACCACCGGGCTGTGGCTCATCTCCCGCGAAAGCAGCGGAAAACTGCGCTGGGGAGCACCTCTCGAGTCCACCAACGAAACACACATGCTGACAACGCTTCGGCACGCCAACCAGCACGGCGAAACCCTGAACCAAGCCGTCAACCAGACGCCGACCGAGGCACCGCCCACACCCAGAACCGCACCCGCACCCCGCAAAGTCCTCGCCGACCCGCTGGCCCGGCAGGGATCACCCGTCCCTCTCGCCCGATTGTGGGAAACGCTCCACCGCCACCGCTAACCCGACCCTCGCTCATCGCACCAGGAAGGCCACACCACCATGAACCCGACCAGCCCGATCCAGACCCAACCCGAACCCGAACACCTCGCCCACGCCGGCGGCCTCCTCGAAGCCGTCCTCCTCTGCGACCTTGAGCTGGACGCCCGCCTCGGCATCGGCGCCGCCCTCGCCACCCTCTACGACGTCTTCCCGCCCTACGACGCCAGGCCACCGGTGACCGAACCGATCGACCTCGGAACCGGAATGCGCCAAGCCTTGGACGCCCTCAGCGCCGCCATCGACACCGCCGACACCGTGCGGGAAGCCCTCAGAGCCGGGCGGGCCGCCCGCGAGCTGCGCGACCTGCAGGTCCGGCAATGACCTACCGTCAGGAAATGGGCCGCCTGGCCCGGGAAATCGCCAAGCTGCTCAGCGAAGGCGGAAGGGTCCCCGGCGAAGACGTGCGAGCCGCCCTGGCCGGCCACTCGTCCGTCGTCGGCCTGCTCCGCGCGGTTCAGGCCGACATGGCAGCCACCGAGTGGCGCGGCGTCACCGATCTCAGCCAGGAACTCGCCCGCCAGCCAAGGATCAACGACCAGCCCCTCACCTCCATCATCCAACGCCCCACCGCGAGCCGCGCCGGGGAACTCTGGGCCAGGGTCGCCAAGACCGCAACCATCGCCGAAAACGAATGGCACCAGTCGACCCTGGCCTCACGGCCCTACGGCAACGCCGCCTGGTCCGAGATCGCCGACATCGCCTCCCTGTCCGAAGCCATCGGCCTGCTCGACGGCGACATCGCCGACTCCCTCAACGCCGCCGGCCGATGGCGCGACGCCGCCGACTTCCGCGCCAGCCAGAGCGGACTCATCGCCATCGCTCAGGAAGTCCGACGCCTCGCCGGAACCGGCCCGCTGCCCACCGCTAAGGACCTGCAACCGATCACCCCGGAGACGGTCATCCTGGCCCCCACTCAGCACGTCATCCCCGAGGCCCTGGAACACCTTGCTGTCCTGGTCAACTCGGCCAACAACCTGCCCCAGCCCAAGTAGAGCTCATCAGCCGCGTTGTCGCCGAGACCGCCTCGGCCGCCGCCAGCGCCCTGCAACTACCCGGCGACCCCGCCCCTAGCGCCCTGCGCGCTCACGCCGAGCGACTGTCCGCCGTCACCGGACACTCCCGGCACCTGGCCCCGCTGCGTATGGGCAGCGGCAAAGCCATCGCCCAGGCCCAGCAGATCCACCAAGTCCTGCGCAAGGTGCAACAGAGCGGCCTGCCCCTGGCCCCCCGAATCGCCCGCGCCGCAGCCAGCGCTCTCCCAGCGATCACCAAAGGACTCCACGACGCCGCCGAACGCCAAGTCAAACGCGGACTCTGGCTGATCAGCCGCGAAGGCAACGGGCCCCTGCACTGGAGCCCAAGCCTCGGAACCCTCGACGAACCACGGATCCTGAGCAAGCTCCGCGAGGCCAACAAGCACGGAGCCACCGTCAGCCAATTCGTCGACCGCACCCCCGGCGGAAACAAACCAAAGAGGCAGCCCTCCCCCATCCCCCGCAAGATCCTCGCCGCACCCCTCGCCGAACGCGGCTCCCCCGTCCCCATCGTCCGACCGCCCTCGGAGCTGCGCCGCCGACGCTGACGCGGATCCGAAGCCCCACCTCTTCCCAAGAGGGCTCACCTGCCGGCAGCAATAGTGGGACGGATGGGTAGTCGTGCTCAGGTCGCACGCCCCTACGCGCGGCAGGCTTCCCGACATGGAGAAGACCATCAAGAACCACCGCGAGATCCACCACAGTCTCCGGACATCGCCAGGTTCCCGGTCGGGGATCTGGGCCGCCGGGATCTACCTCACCGTCTGCGGCACCCTGTCCATCTACTCGACGCTCACCTTCGACGGACCCGACGCCAACCTCGCCGGGGTCATCCCCTACCTGGTGACCGCGCCATGGTCACTGCTACCGCTCGGCGTCCTCGACCCCAACTCCAGCACCACCCTGAGCAACATCATTTTCGCGGTACTGCCCGTCATCGGCGCCCTGATCAACACGATCATCATTCACACCATCGCCCGCAAGCTCGGCGCTCTCATCCACCGCCACCGCCTCGGAACCGCCCGAGACGCTCACCCGGCTCCAGCTACGCCGTGGTCCGGAACCGTACGTCGCACGACGGTCGCCCGCTGAACGGCGGATAGGACTCGCCAGTGGTGCAGCGCCGACCGGGATCGCATCGCCGGATCGGTGTCGATGGCAAGACATTGCGCGGTTCCGCCTGCGATGGTCAGCCGGGTCGCCATCTGCTGGCCGCACTGGACCACACCCACGGGGTGGTCCTGGGTCAGGTCGATGTCCAGGCCAACACCAACGAGATTCCCATGTTCTCGACACTTCTGGACCGTATCGAGCTGACGGATGTGATCGTGACGGCCGACGCGATCCACGCCCAGCGCGCCCACGTCGACTACCTCGTCGTGCAACGCCGGGCCCACTACGTGCTCACTGTGAAACGCAACCAGCCGCACCTGCACGACCAGATGAAGCGCTGCCCTGGCGGCAGCTCCCGATCGGACTTGACGCGCACGAACGAGGCCACGGGCGCCACGAGTGGCGCACAGTAAAGTCACTGCCGTCGCAGCCGGGCTGGATTTCCCGCACGCTGCTCAGGCCATCCGTGCGTCACAGGAGGCGATGACAGGGACGTCTATGGGGGCATTGACGACCGCCCTGGCAGGGCGGTGCCTCGAATCCTCATGCCTGTCGCAATCTACCCAGATATGCTGCGGTGTTGGGCTTTTCGCGCTTGGCCTCAAAGAGAGCGGCCTCGTTGGGTGATCCGTGGGGCGAATTCGTCCCACGAACCGCTCCATGGAACCGCGTGGGATGAGATTTTCGACCAGATTCGAAGTAACGGTCAGTCATATCCCCTGGTCAGATAAGTGCCCCCGGCAGGATTCGAACCTGCGCCACAGCCTCCGGAGGCCGGGCATCCACGTGGCCTCGGGCGTCCTGAACACGCAGGATCGTCCGGATCGGTGTCTCTGTCGTCTCTGATTGCTCCGCCGAGCGGTGGTTCGTCCCACGAACCGCTCCACGAGAGGTCATGCGAGATCCCCCGGCCTATCGCACCCCGGGCGCGAATATGCAGGCTCGTCACTTGATGTGAGAGCCAAGCGACGAGATCGAGCAGGGCCCTTTCTTGTCGCTACGGACTAGACTGCGATCAAGAAGAGTCGCGTCTCCCGGCGTGAGAAGGGTGGCTGAAATGCCCGACCCCGGTCTGCTGGTCATCTTCAATGTGTTCACCGCTTCGCTGACGCTGCTCGGGGTGTTGCTCGCGGTGGAGACGATCTCCGAGGAAGTCGTCATGATCATGATCGGGAGCCAGCGCGCTTTCGACCTGCGGGCGCGGAAAACCGAGGTCACGCCCTGAGCGCCGGTCAATCGGAGCGCAGCGGGTGGTTCCGTGCCGCGGTCCGCCGTTCCAGCCGGTACTCCCTTCCCGGGGCCTGGGTCGCCCTGCTGTTTGCCTGCCTCTCGTTCACCCCGTCGCTGCTGCCGCGACCGGCCTTCTTCCAGGCGGCGATCACCGGGATCGACGCGGCGATCGGCTACGGCCTCGGAGTCCTGGGGGCCTGGATCTGGCGCGAGTTCGCCGACCGTGACCCGCGAGAACCCACGCGCCGGTCATGGCTGATCTTCGCCGGCGTCGCCGTCCTGGCCTTGTTGATCTGCCTGATCATCGGCCAGCGGTGGCAGCGGCAGGCACACGAACTGGTCGCCACCACACCCCAGAGCCCGTTCGCGGCGCTGGTGATCCCGGTCGTCGCCGGACTCCTCTTCGTCCTGCTGGTGGCCGCCGGGCGAGCGGTCCGGGCGGGGTACCGGCGGCTGTCCGGGTGGCTCGCGGCCCACATGGGTGCCCGCGCCGCGAGGGCCACAGCGCTGGTGCTCGTCGTCGTCCTAAGTGTGCTGGTGCTCAACGGGATCCTGTGGAACAGCCTGATCACCGCGATCGACGAATCTCTGGCGGTGGCCGACACCGGCACCCCCGAGGACGTGGCGGTGCCGACCAATGGGGCGAGGTCGGGTGGACCCGGTTCACTGGTCGGCTGGCAGACCCTAGGCCGCGAGGGACGGGTTTTCGTGGGGCGTGGAGCCAACGGAGCGGACATCTCCCGGTTCACCGGCCGTCCGGCCGAGGATCCGATCCGGATCTACGCCGGGACAGACTCCGCCGAGGACGTCGAGGACCGTGCCGACCTGGCGGTACGCGACCTCGAACGAGCGGGCGGGTTCGACCGGTCGGCGCTCCTCGTGGTGACGACGACCGGCACCGGCTGGGTCGAGCCGAACTCGGTCGGCAGCCTCGAGTACCTGATGGACGGCGACATCGCGACGATCTCGATGCAGTACTCCCACCTGCCGTCGTGGCTGTCTTTCCTGGTCGACCAGGAAAGGGCCCGCGAGGCGGGCCGACAGTTGTTCGACTCGGTTTACGAGCGCTGGATCGCCCTTCCCGAGGGGCAGCGGCCGAAGCTCTACGTCTTCGGGGAGAGCCTGGGTTCCTTCGGCGGCGAAACCGCGTTCAGCGGAGAGTTCGACCTTCGAAACCGTACCTCTGGTGCGCTTTTCGTCGGTCCACCGAACTTCAACCCGCTGTATCGCAGCTTCGTCGAGGACCGTGACCCGGGCAGCCCCGAGGTGCAACCGGTCTACCGCCAGGGACGCACGATCAGGTTCACCGACCGGCCCAGGAACGACATCGATGTCGGCGGACAAACCTGGAGCTCGACCCGGGTGCTCTACCTGCAGCACCCGTCCGACCCCATCACCTGGTGGAGCCCGAGCCTGATCCTGAACCGGCCGGACTGGCTGGAAGAGCCACGCGGGAGCGACGTTCTGGAGGCCACCAGGTGGATTCCGTTCGTCACCTTCTGGCAAGTGTCGGCCGACCTCGCTCTCGGGTTCTCCACCGAACCCGGGCACGGGCACAACTATTCGGGCGAGCACGTGGACGGCTGGGCGGCGGTTGTGCAGCCAGCCGGCTGGTCTATCGAAAAGGCCGACCAGATAAGAGAAATCGTCCGATCGGGTCAGTTCGACCAGCCATTCCAACCATCCCAGGGGAGCGGCTGAAGCCATCGCCTGAGAGCTCGGGCTGCGCACGTTGAAGCGTTTCTGCAGGTCTGACATCTCCGGGAACTCCTGCAGGACCTGGCTCAAAGGCTGGCACACCAAACCCAACCGGGTGAGAGCCAACTGCATGCGGGCGTATGTGCGACCGGTCTTTAGCCAGTCGAGCTGCTCGTTCGTCGCGGTCTTCAGCAGTAGCACTCCGCGCGCGCTGTGGACGCCCTTGTGGACGGATTTCATGAGTCCCTTGACAGACCGGTCGCTGAACCAGCGTTTGGGGTCGCCGTCACGCAGATACCACTCCAGCAGGACCCGCTGCAGCCCGTCGATGCCGAGTTGCGGCACACTGAGCCCGTTCCGCTTGGTCTGTCGCTGCCCCTCGTTGTAGCGGAACCAGATCCGGGTTTCTTCGGACGTACGCGGCGTGGTGGCCTCGATCTCCATCGCCCGATAGAAGATGTCGAGCAATGGCTGCACGGTGTCCGGTTGGTGGAAGGCCATCAGCTCAGCGGGGTCGTCCGGCAACTGTTCGCGGACCTGCGTGATCTCCTGCTCGGTCAACATCGCTCCGGCGTACGCGCGCCGGTTGGTCTGCCGCGTTGGGATCTGATCGGCCAGTGGGTCCGGCTGCATCTCCTTATCCGAGCGCAGCACGATCCTGGCGACGGGTTTCCGGCCGACCTCTTCGAGTGGGTACGGGCCCTGAGGCAGGTACTCCACCTCGGTGCGGTATCCATGCTGAGCCATACCGACCGACAGAATTTCGATGAAACACCCGCACCCGATGTGTATCTGCCGGGCCGGCGGATCGGTCACCGGCAGCAGGCGACTCGGATCCACGGAGAACAACATCTCGGTCGGCGATATGACCTGACACCGCCAGGCTTGCGTGTCGTGCGGGTTCGGCGCGCGAATGCCGTACTCGATCGCGGTGCGAATAGGATCCATACCAGCATTGCTCCTGATCATGTAGGGCATTCGACGACGGCGCCAACTATGGTCGCTTGCCTACGGAGCTGACAGGGCACAAACATTGCCCCCCAACTGATGCCACAACTATCCGGCAGCCGGCGTCTGGACGGCGCACCCAGCGGGCGGAGTCCTGGAGCCAGTTTGGGTAGGTAGGGGCCTCGCTGACCTTGTCGAGCTCGGCGATGTCCTGTCGGTGAGGCGGACGTCGATCATCCCGAGATTGTCGGTGAGTTGTTCGACCGTGTAGGCGCCGATCGTCACGCTGGTTACGGCCTGCCTTTTCAGCAACCAAGCCAGAGCGATCTGAGGCACCGGTGTCCCCGGCGAACGGGCCACACGCGCGCTCGAACACCTCCCGCAACACGTCCCGGCCCAGCCGTTTGCGAAGCCCACAGCGAGCACACACCACCCGTACCAACCGCTGACCCCGCACGAGCCAGAGAGGGAAGTTGACGTCCAACGCGCCGGCAGCGCCCTCGAGACCGAGCAGCCAGCAGATGCTCCGCGTGAGCGCCACCTCCACGGCTCGGCGGTCGGGATCGTGGGCGCCTCTGCGATCTGCCGCTTCGCGCCCGCAATAGAGCGCTCTTGCCGACCCGACGGCCACCATAGATGAAGCTGCTGCCTTGCGGACTCATGACCTCCGCCAGCTCGCGGCGCCGACCCTGGAAGAGCTCGGGGGACCTGACCGGCAACAAACTTCGACCACCAAGTCCATCCGACGGACGCCAGCGCAGGCCGGTCTCTACGGCAACCACCGGCTCCCGGTCTAGGTAGAAACGGTCGTTGACGTTGCGCCACGAGCCGACCGCTGTCTCGCGTGCTGGATCCAGCACGTTGCCAGGAGATCGGGCTGAGCGTGCGACCAGACGGAGGGGGCACGTTTGGCTCCATCGAAGGAAGGATTAGCGATCGTATTTCGTGGCAGCCCTTTCATTCATATGGACGAGGTCGTCGCGGACTCGTCAAAAAGGACTCCTGCCAATGAACGAGGTGCGCGTGCCCTATCCGATGAAAACGTCAATCTCTCGGTGGGTAAACCCGCTTCCGTAGTCGACTGGCTACCAAATGTAGAACCGTTGAATGGTTTGGCATTCTGTTTTCGGGTGCTATGTTCTACCTACGGCAGCCAGCACGGCGCCGAATGCGGATGTAGTTCAATGGCAGAACATCAGCTTTCCAAGCTGAGGATATGAGTTCGATTCTTGTCATCCGCTCCATGGTTTTTCCAACCCTGAGCCAATAAGCCTGGTGAGATTTCTCGCTCTTAGCCCTCCGTAGAACGGTTCGACGTGGATGCGACCGCCATTCAGTGGCTCGAGTTTCAGCCACACTCGGCGAAACCCATATGCCGGAGTTCACTCTGGCCGTCAATCCACTCGGCCAAGGTCGTCCCGACCTGCTGCTTTCTGTCTGGACGCTGCGGCGAGTGGTGGCTCCAATGGCCTCCACCCGCGAAAGCGCGCCTGACCTATCGATTCCCATTCGATAGGTAGTTGAACGACGAGCCTCGGCCCGTGCATGGGAACGAATTCATGATGCGTGGGCGGCCCGGCGCCCGTGGTCGCCCACCGTCCGCCGAACCCCAGCAAAATCCGCAACCGTTGTGATCTGGACACGTGGCACTATTCACCCATGGAGGGGGACACCGGTGCCGCCCGCGTGCCGGACCGTATCTCGGCCCACGCCGCCGTGCGGTTACCGCGTTGCGGTGGCCAGGGCCGCGCGGATGGCGTCCTCGCCGGCCGGCTGGCCTTTCTCGTTCGAGTACGGTCCGTACGGGGTTCCCCACACCGGTGTGCCCGTGGCCTGCCGCCAGCTGTCGGCCAGCGGTCCCGCGTCCACGACGCTGTACCCGATGGATTCGATGAATTCGGTCGCCGCTGCCTTCGCCGATGTGGAGTCTCCGGCGATCGGCAGGGAGGAGCGGTCGGGCGCCCCGGCCGGGCGGGCGAGTGAGAGCAGGTGCTTGAAGAAGATGGTGTTGAACGCTTTCACGAGTCTGGCGTCCGGGAGGTACCGCTGCAGCAGCTCGCTCGAGGTGAGCGACTGGCTGTCGAGGTCGGGGACGGGCCCGTCGCGCTCGGGGCCGTAGTTGCATGTGTCGATGACCGTCTTCCCGGCCAGTGCCGCGGCGGGCAGAGTGGGGAAGGCACTGACCGGCACCGCGATCACGACGATGTCACCGGCTGCCGCGGCCTCCTTGCTCGTCGCCGCGGACGCCCGCGGCCCCAGCTCCGCGACCGTGTCCGCGAGCGTTTCCGGACCGCGCGAGTTGCTGAGCACGACCTGGTACCCGGCCTCGATGGCCAGCCGCGCGACGGTACCGCCGATGTTGCCGCTTCCGATGAATCCCACAGTTGCCATATCAAGCTTCCCTTCAGAAGAGCTGTCCGTTGTCATTTGGTCGTGCTCAACTTTGGGTTGAGCAACTCCGCGTGCTGTCTGCGGCTGCGTGCGACGTGTTCCCTTACGGCGGGGATCGTTTCGGCGGCGAAACGTTCGAGCACGTCTGGCTCGTCGCTGATCACGATGAAGATACTGACGCCGTCCTCGAGGGTCATCTGCGCCAGCGCTTCCGGGGTCTGCTGGTCCGGGATGATGTTGAGCAGACGGGTGATTTCGCGGGGGTCGCGGCTCGCGGCCCGTGCGGCGTTGTCGATGATCGCGTTTCCCTTCGGCAGGCCGCCAGGCTCCATGACTGGTAGCGACGGCAGCCAGCCGTCGGCCTTGCGCCCCACCAGGTCCAGCATCTTCGGCTTGTGGGCGCCGAGCCAGATCGGGATCTCGTGTCTGGGCGCGGGTCCGCGCTGGGCAGCGTGGACCGGGTAGAACCCGCCGTGGACATTGAGAGTGCCGGGCACGTCGGCGTCCCAGACCCCGCGGATCACGTCGATCGCCTCGTCAAGCGCCGCCACGGCCTGCGGCGGGGTGAGACGTTGGCCGCCGATCGCCTGGATGTCATCCCAGTAGTAGCCCGCCCCGATCCCGAGGCTCACTCGTCCATCGGAGAGCAGGTCGAGGCTGGCAGCCGCGCGGGCGAGTACGGCGGGAGGCTGGCGCAGCGGCAGGTTCAGCACGTTGCCGGATACGCCGATGCGCTCGGTCCGCGCGGCCACCCAGCTCAGCAGAGTCCAGGTATCGAGGAAACTCGACTGGTAGGGATGATCCTGGAAGGTGACGAAGTCGAAACCGAGTCGCTCACTGAGCTGCGCCAACTCGGCCGGACGGTGCGCCGGGGAGTTGACCGGAGAGATGAACGTTGCGAAACGCAGAGGATGACCATAGTCGGGCATCGCGATGTCTCCTTCAGTTATTCGTCTTGGCCAGCCACGACGAGATGTCGTCGCGGATGACGTTGGAGGTTCGCGGTCTGGTGGGTGGCGCCGTCCCCCACACCGGCGTGCCCGTCGCCTGCCGCCAGCTATCGGCCAGCGATCCCGCGTCCACGACGCTGTATCCGATGGATTCGATGAATCCGGCCACCCGGCCTTCGCCCGGCCGCGGCCGAGGAACCGTCCATCCCGCCGCGGCCTACCCGGCGGCACCTACTCCGCCGCCGCGCCGATTAGATCTGGTCAGGCAGAGGTGGCGAGGGCTTTGCCCGCTTCCTGCGCGGAGGCCAGCGCCTGCTGATGCAGGGAGGCGGCCATGTCCTTGAAGTCATCGAGCGCGGGGTTCACACCGACCAGGGTGAATTCCCTTTCCACAACGGTCAACTCGGATCCCCACACGTCACCGAGGATGCGCCGCAGGTAGCTCGTGGAGTGGTCCCAGCCCTCCCGGGGGGTGCCTGCCCCGTACGCACCACCGCGGACGGTGCACAGGATCACCTTCTTGCCGGCCAGCAGTGGCGGCTCGCCGGCTGCGGCCCGGGGATCGGTGATGATCAGGTCGATCCAGGCCTTGGTGTGCTGGGAGACACCGAAGTTGTAGAGCGGGATGGCCAGCACGATGGCATCGGCGGCGAGCAACTCGTCCACCAGCGCCGCGGCCAGGGCCACGGCGGACTTCTGCTCGGGGCTGCGGTCGGATTCGGGCACGTACATGGCGCTGACGGCCCGCGGCCAGGCGTCGGCAGGCAGCACGTCCACTCCGATGTGCCGGCGCTCGATCGCGTCGCCCGGGTGCGTCGCCAGCCATTCGTCGACGACGATGTCGGCGATCTCGCGGCTCGCGGAGCCTTCTACCCGGATGCTGGCGTCCAACCGAAACAGAGTCACGTGGGTCTCCCTTGTTCGCCCCGCCGGCCGGTCGCCAGCTAATTTCAAGCTTGAAGTCAGCGTGCATCATTTCAATCTTGAAGTCAAAGGTGACGCCGATCGGCCCGCCGGTAGGCTGCCGACATGTCCGCAACCGACGGCGCGCCCCGACCGGGATCGGCCGACGACGAGCCCCCGTGGCTCTCCGACCAGGAGCGGGACACCTGGCTCGAGGTGTCGACCCTGGTTCTCCAGTTGCCCGGCTTGCTCGATGCCCAACTCCAGCGGGACGCGGATCTGAGCCTGTTCGACTACCTGGTGTTGTCGTGGTTGTCGATGGCTCCCGACCGCCGGACCCGGATGGGGGAGCTGGCCCAGCTGGCCCGGGGATCGATGTCGCGGCTCTCCAACGTCGTCAAGCGACTCGAGCAGCGGGGGTTCGTCGACCGCGCTCCGGATCCGACCAATGGCCGGTACACCATCGCCAGGCTCACCGATGCCGGCTGGGACAGGGTCGTCTGTGCCGCCCCCGGTCACGTGCGGGCGGTCCGACGCTACGTTCTCGACCCTCTGACTCCGGACCAGGTCGGTGCCCTGCAGGACATCGGCGGCCGCATCGCCGACCGCATCCGCGACGGGGTCAGCGGTGACTCGCCGGTCCCGCCCTCCTGAGCGGCGAGAAGGGCGCGGGTCTGGGCGATGTAACGGTCGGCGAACTCGGGGTCGCTGACCTGCGTGGAGGCCCGCATCGGCTTGCCCCGCTCGTCGTAGTAGGCCTTCCCCGAACACGATTCGCCGAAGAGGACGACGAAGCCCCCTGACGCCGCAGCTCGCCGCAGATGTCTCCTCAGGTCCGTGTCGTGTCGACGAGGGACATACGTGGGCCAGCGGCGATCGATCGCGTCGTGGATCCCGAGGAGCTTGGGTGTCCAGTCCTGCAGTCGGCGAGCACCTGGGGCCGGCGGGGCCACCACCGTCCCGGTCGAGCGTGACCACGCCTCCGCCCACTGCCACTGCTCAGGCCCGGGCACCGCGAGGGCTGTCAGGAAGAAGGCCAGGCGCTCGGCATCGATGGTTCCCTTGAGCAGCCGCTCGACCTTGCTCTTGCTCAGGCCGGGCACTGCGGTCAGGGAGATGCCGGCTGCCGCCTTCGCCTTGCTCAGCCGATCCAGGAACTCGTCCCGGGTATGGATGCCGGCCAGACCCTCAGTCGACAGCGGCCCGCCGCCAGCCGTGTCCCCCACCGATGTCTCTCTCCCGGCTCTGGACGCGGGGCGTCCCACGAACCGTCTCGCCGTCTCGCGACGGCCGCGAGAACAGACTGATCCGGCGTCCCAGCTGCAGCTTAAGAGAATCAGCCGTCCGGAGGGGCCGGACGGACGTGAGCACATGGTTTTTGGTGCTTGTCGCGACAGACGGAAGACCACCGACGAGAGGCACTGTCATGAGGAATTGGCTGGACGACGTGAACGACTGGGACGGGCCCGCCAGGGTCATCGCCGCCATCATCAACCTGGTAGCGGCGACCGTGACGAACCGCAGGCGTCGACAGAAGTAGCGCTCCGAAAAGTCTGGTGTTCGATCACATCACTGGTCGTGGGGGGGGGGCCGCGCGGGGCCCCCCCCCCCCCCAAACGCCCGCCAGGGCCCCTAGGACGCAGGACCCGATCACCCCTGGAA